>MDTA01009194.1_pt1 | contig 22382 bp, 21 predicted proteins | sample 811151 | NCBI WGS metagenome assembly MDTA01 (sample SAMN05326648, study PRJNA326480) | marine metagenome | isolation source: seawater | place: Indian Ocean: South | collected 2010
GGTGTGTTCCGCCAGCAGGTACGCCCGCAAAAAAGGCCCGCCCAGCAAGTACGGTATCAACCAGACGTACAGTACGACGGCGCTGTTCCACCAGACGCTTGCGACAGCAATCGCCGCGTAGCACCCTACAAAAATGCGCGCTTCGCGCCGCACGGTCGGCGCTGCATTGCGAGGTACAAACGCACCCGGCTCCCGGCCAACAGCATGACTCAAGATTGTCGCGACGCGTGAGCACCACTCGGGCACGCCAGTCAAATAGATAAGAAGCGCGGGCAAACTTTTAGGCTTGGCGGTCAACAACTCCGGGTCGCGCTCCGGGTCCTGCGTATGTCGATGATGTTCGTAGTGGAAGTAGCGAAACCATATGGGTGCAACAAACACCAGCAACCCCGCTACAAATGCGCCTGCCCGATTGAGACTCGTGCGCCTGAAAGCCGTACCGTGTATCAACTCATGTAATGCTGTAAACATGAATACAAGCCAGAAACCCTGCAATACGGCGAGCAGCCCGTAGGCGACGACGGCAACCACTGAGCCCCCCACCTGCGTGCTCAAGTGCACCAAAAAGCCTCCATTTGCGATCAGTAACAGTAGTTGCAAACCAAGGCGAAGCGCTGCCGGACCATTGCGACGCTCGACGAGGCGTGCGCGGGAATCCGCATCGAGGCTGGCCACGAAATCTTGATGGTTCATGCGTAACATCGCGGTACTATCGGGGCACTTCCAACCAGAGGCAACACTCTTATGCCCGCACACGTGATCGTGACATTTACCCCGCAGGACCGGGACAAACTCAAGGCGTACAGTCAGGCGGCTGGTCCGACCGTCGCTGCCCATGGCGGCGAATTCTTGAGTCGCGGTCCACTCAAGGTGCTTGCCGGGTCCACGGATCATCAAATGCATGCCGTGATTCAGTTCCCGACGCGTGAACAGGCAGAGTCCTGGTACGCCTCAGCGGAGTATCAAGCACTGCTCGAGTTGCGCGCCGAAGGCATGAATGCGTTGTTTACGCTGGTTGGTGATTGACGTCGGCACCCGGCATACACGATGTCATTGGCATGTATGAGAGGTCGCTAGCATGCGTGTGTTGATCATGGGCGCTGGCGGCGTGGGCGGTTATCTAGGGGTACGGCTTGCCAGTCAAGGAATGGATGTCGGTTTTGTTGCCCGCGGAGCACATCTTGCCGCAATGCGTCGTCGAGGACTGATCTTACGCGGCGTCGAACCACTGACGCTGATGGACGTGCATTGTGACGACAATCCGAGGGCCTGGGGCCCTGCTGATGTCGTCTTGTTCTGCGTAAAACTCTATGACACCGCTTCCGCCGCGGCCGCGCTCGCACCGGCTGTCGCCTCGGATACCATCATCATCACGCTGCAAAACGGCATCAACAGCGTAGCCGATTTACAAGCGCTGTTACCGGCAACCCATGTCATGGGTGGTGCCGCATATTTTCCGGCCAATATCACCGCACCTGGCGAAGTGACCTATCTGGGCAAAATTGCCAGCAAGCCACATTTCGCTTTTGGGGACATGGGCACTGGAGTCTCTTCGCGCGCGCAAACTATTGCCGAGGCGTTTAACGCAGCCGGACTCGAAGTGCAGGTTTCAGACGACACCGAACGCATGTTGTGGGAGAAGTTCTTGCTCATCGCCGGTACCAGCGCCGCAACCGCACTGACGCGTCAGCCGATGGGACCCGTGCGCATGGACGACGACATGCGTTGGTTGCTCCGCGAGGCAATTCAGGAGACGCGCAACGTGGCGCTTGCCAGCGGCGTCACACTCGCAGACACCGTCGTCGACGACGTAATGGACACCCTGGCTGGCAATCCCGCTGACGGTAAATCCTCGCAACTGGTCGACCTCGAAAATGGACGTCGGCTGGAATTGCTGGGGCTTTCGGGCGCAGTGGTGGAACGTGGACAAACGCTTGGCATTGAGACGCCTGTGCACCGCACGGTGTTGGCAGCCCTCAAGCCTTTTATTGACGGTGCCTGACAGTGCGAGCACTGGTCTGCCGCGAGTTTGGTGCACTGGAGCGTCTGTGTGTAGAGCAGTGGCCCGAACCAGCGCTCGCCGACGACAAAGCGCGAATAGCCGTGACCGCTGCGGGCGTCAGTTTTGCCAATACGGTGGTACTGGATGGCCGACATCAGAATACGCCGGAACTGCCGTTTATACCCGGCACTGAACTGGCCGGGGTGGTGGTCGATAAAGGCGCGCGTTGCGAAGGTATTGCCCTCGGTCAGACGGTTGTAGCGTCAGTACCCAAAGGCGCTTTTGCGACCCACGCGCATATCGGCCCCCGTGACCTGTACGCGATTCCTGCAACACTGGATCCAGCGGTGGCCACGGCAATTCCGACGCTTTACGGCACGGCAATGGGGGCGCTCAAGTGGCGCGCGCGGGTTCAGCCAGGTCATACCGTGCTGGTACTTGCAGCCGGTAGCGGCACCGGACTTGCGGCCGTCGACGCTGCGACCATGTTGGGCGCGCGGGTCATTGCCTGTGCGAGCACTGATGAAAAGCTGGCACTTGCGGGCGCACGCGGGGCACGCCATCTCATCAAATACACAACGCAAGACATCGTGACGCAGGTACGCGCGTACACCGATGGCGCCGGCGTTGATGTCATCTACGATCCCGTGGGCGGTTCGCCATTTGTGCAAAGCTATCAGACGCTGAAACCCGAGGGCATGGCGCTGATGATCGGATTTGCGAGTGGCGAGGTACCGAGTTTGGACATGCAGGCATTGCAACACGACAACCTCCGCGCCTCCGGATTCTACTGGGGCTTTCATCTTGGCATCGGGCGCGTAAACGGCGACGAGGAGGTGCGCGCCCGCACGCGCGTACTGATCGACGACATCACCAGCGCGGTCGCTGATGGGACGCTCCGGCCACACATCTCTGAACGTTACCCGCTGGCACGAGGTGCCGAAGCATTGCTGGCGGTACGCGAGCGTCGGGTAAGCGGACGCGTGACGCTCAACATGGACGAAGGAAACAACAACCCATGACTCACTACGAGCATATTGAGATTGCGACTGCCGACACAATCACCACGATCACCATCAACCGCCCCCACGCACGCAACGCGCTGCACGGTGAAGCCGTGGCTGAGTTGAAACGCGCATTCAGATCATTTGATGGCGATCCCGTTGCGCGTGTTGGTGTCATACATGGCGCCGGGGGCGCGTTCTGCGCGGGAGCCGACCTCAAACAAATGTCGGGCGACGTCAACTACGAAGCGTGGGCTGGTCACAGCGGCGGATGGTTGGGCGCGCCGTTGTCCAAACCGTTAATTGCGGCGGTTGCCGGGCATGCAGTCGCCGGAGGTCTGGGACTGGCGCTGTACTGTGACATCCGCATCGTCGACACGACAGCCGTATTTGGCGTGTTCTGCCGACGTTTTGGCGTGCCGATGAGTGATGGCACAACCGTACGCCTCCCGCGGCTGATTGGGGAATCACGGGCGATGATGATGATGCTCACCGGGCGCGCCGTTGGCGCGGAAGAAGCGCAGAGTATTGGACTGGCAGCCGAAGTAGTACCTGCTGGACAGAGTTTGCAGCGCGCGCAAGCACTGGCAGCAGAGATCGCGCAGTTTCCGCAACGGGCCATGCGTTCAGACCGCCGCTCATTACTGGAATCGCGTGGACTGGAACTGGACTCCGCGCTACGGCTGGAAGCCAGACTGGCCGAATCAGCCAAGCGCAACGAAGCACAGGCGGGTGCGGCCCGTTTTGCCCAAGGTTTGGGCCGACACGGGGCAGACGCGAACGACTAGACCGCCAACCCGCAACCCGCCAACGTCAGCGGGTCGCCCTGCTCTCCAGATGCAGTCGTTTAGCGAGCGGCGCCAATAGCAGTGGGACAAAGTACATCGGGATCTGCGCAATACCGACGTACAGCGCGAAGTCGCTGGAGGCGACGGTTGCGGTGACGGCAAACATCACGCCAAGGTTGCGATTACCGCTGGTCATGGCGGCCGTCATCGCCTCATAACGACCAACCCGCGAGAATGCAGCAAAACCCGCGACATGCAGGATCACGGCCATGACCCAGGCCGTGATAAACAGACGCACAGCCGAATCCGTGCGGTCTACAAACTCAACATACACGCCATCCATGACGCCGATCGCGAACACGATCAACAACAACACGTTCAACCCACTGATTGCGCCCGAGGCTTGTTGCAAACGCGTCTTGCCAAGCCACCGGCGGACGCCCCAGGCGATGATGAACGGCATCAGCAACATGACGCAGGCGCGCGCAAAAAACTCCCACAAGCTGACCTCGAGCGCAGTCGCAAGGAATATGCCCATCAGCGCAGTCAGTGTCACTGGCAACAGCAACACGCAGAAGACCGACACCAACAGAGCCAGTCCACCATCAATGCCCAACAGCAGCAGGAAGACGGCCGCGGACGCGATGGGCGGCGCCGCGGATTGCAGAAACACCACCTCGGTCAACGTGGAGGACAGCCCAAACCAGTCGGCGATAAACCACACAGTTACGGGGCAGATCAGCAGTTGCCAGATGACAAAAGCGCCTAACAAACCGCGGCGCCGGGACTCCGCGCGAATCTTGTCCCAGTCGAGCAATAACATCGCGCCTACCAAGCAACCGAGTACGGACGCGATGATGTACGGCTTGAGAGCACTCGCGAGACTCGGCAACGCGACACCAATAAAAACACCTAGCGCCAGTAACACGCGTGAGTGTCGGTCCAGGAAACGCAGCGGGGCCAGCGCCAATGACAACATGGCGAGCCCGACTAAGGCCTGAAGGCGCGCGGACCACCACGACAATGACGTGGCATTTCTGACAATTTATGCACGCAACAAGTCGTGGGCACGCGCCTTCACATCAACCACGGTCGCGGAGCCATCCTCTTCCACCAACAACGCCTGCTCGGCGAGATTCACGGTCGGGCAGACGTGTTTTGGCACTAACAGCAACACTTCACCGTAGTCCGGCCCTGTAGCGCCCGTCACCTTCAATGGCAAATGCTCTTCGCTGGGAGACTGTGCCACCAATTGCGGGTGGCCCACGACATAGGCGACCGGCGCGCCCACTTCCGAGGCAACAGACTTGGAGCCTGCATCACACGTCACCAGGCCGTCGTTTGGCTTGCTGATCACCCGGCTCAGAACCATGGCCGCAGGTTCGAGTTCCAGGTCCTCAAGCAAATCGTCATATTGCAGATCGTGGAACACGACCGTCCCCGGGGATACCCGGTGCTGGCAACCAGTGAGATCCAGAAACTCCGCAAAGTCGAGCGCATATTTGAACGTCGGTGTGCCCGACGTTATCAACTCGGCGCAGTCAAAACTCTGCGCCAGCAACTGCGTACGCAACTCCAGCAACGATGCGTACAACTTATGCGTGGTGACGCGCCGTTCATCCCCGGTGTCGTCGTGCACATGACCATCGTAGAAATGTAAGCCAGCGAAACGACTACCTGCAGCGCCAACCACCTCCAGAATCCGTGCCTGATCCGTCAACGGAATACCGGTTCTGTTCATGCCCGGATTGACGTCCACAAACACATCGAGAGAGGCATCAATGCTGCGCACGTGCGCCGGACTTTCACTCAGAACTGACAGTCGTGCGCCTGGAAACTTCTGAGGAAGTTCACCCGCGTCCGCCAGTGCCGGTCCCTGCAACGGATAGGCAATCAACAGGTCCACCTCAGAGAGTACTTCGAGCGCGCGCGCTTCGCACAACAGACATCTCGCCTCGCGCAAAGTCGCGCACTTGAAGTGACGCAAACCCGCACGCAGAAGCTCGGCGTAAACCTCTGGCGTTTTGGTGGTCTTGATGTGCGGGCGCCAACGCTTCACATCACCATTTGCATAGGCCAGGATTCGTTGGATATTTCTGCGCACCTGCGGCATATAGATGGCGAGTGCGGGGGTGTATACCCGTCCCAGCAAAGCGTCCGGCAACGTGTACGCCGCGGGATCAAGGTTGTCCAGTCGTCTGTTCATCGCTAGCGCTTTCCCCATTTTTTGTCTTCGACGGTCTGTTCTTCAATCTCATAGAAACGCTCGAGCCCTATCAGGTCCTCCACCGATTGTCGGGCTGCAACCATGTCGTCGAAGGTCATGCCGGTGTAATCGCCCGTGTCGCGCACCTGTTCCAGTGCCTGTCTTGCAAAATGCAGGCTTGCGAGCATGAACAGCTGCGCATCGATGCATGCCTTGTAACCCATGTCGCGCAACTGTTGCATCGAATACAACGGTCGGCCTTCGCGGTTGCCGCGGCTCTGAACGTAAACCAGCGGTATATCGCACTCCCGCGGCGCCCGTTCCGCGTCCTCGTCGTTCATCGGGAACAGCAAACCAAGGTCGGCACCCACTTCAGCGCACAGATTGATCCGTTTCACCGCTTCCGCACGCCCCTCAAAACGTAACGTGTCCGTACGCGCGATGATCACGAAGTCCGGGTCAAGCTGATCCCGGGTCTCACATGCGAAGCGAATCTTGTCGACCAACTCTTCGCGCGGAATCGCATGCGCAACATACTTGTGATAGTGAGCACGTTTCGGATAAAGCTGGTCTTCAATATGTATGCCGGCGACCCCTGCGTTGATGAATTCCTGCACGGTACGCGTGACGTGTAACGGTTCACCAAAACCGGCGCCCGCGTCACACACCACGGGCAGGCGAATTGAGCGCGCCACCTGCTCAGCCGTCTCGACCTGTTCAGTCAACGTCAACAGAGGCTCGCTGACGGCGCGTGAGCCACCCGTGACATAGCCGCCGACGTACGCTGCATCCATCCCGAGCGCCTCAAGCAGTCGGCCGGCCAGCGGGTAGTAGACCGCCGGCATATAGACGAAGTCCTTGTCATTCAGTAGCGCACGAAGTTGCGGCGTGCTGGATTGCGGCATTCTCAAGGCCTCTTAAGCGTTGACACTGGAATCCGCAACGCTAGCATAAGTTCCGCGACGAGTAGCGCTACAGGAGTAGCTCATGGGTCATGATTCACGTCGGTTAGGCGGAACCCCGCAAAATCCTGTCCGGGTTGATCTGCCTTGCGCCTGGTATGGCAAGGATCTGCAATCGGATGATTCCTGGATCTGGCCTATACGCCCTGAACATGTCACTGAACTGGATGCCGCCCTGGCTCATTCGAAAGCGTCGGGACGCGCTGAACAGGCTGTGACCCGCGACGACTTTCCACTGGACAGCTTTGCAACCTTCCTCGCAGATATGTTGCACGAGCTTGAGTATGGGCGTGGCTTTGTGCTGATGCGCGGTCTCCCGGTGGATCGCTACAGCTACGACGATCTGCGACGGCTCTATTGGGGCATTGGCGCACACATTGGCGGCGCTGAGTCGCAGAACATCAAGGGCGAACTCATCCAGGAGATCCGCGACTACGGTTTCGACTACACCAAGAGCGAACACCGCGGCAGCATGTCCTCGGCGGAGTTGCGGCCACATTGTGACATCACGGATGTAGTGGGCCTGCTGTGCCTGCGCACGGCCAAACACGGCGGCGCGAGTACCATCCGTAGTGCGATGACCATCTACAACGAAGTGCTGAGCGACCATCCGGAGTTCCTCGATGCACTGCACGAGGGTTTCGCGTTTGAACTCGACGGCAAAGGGCCCACTGGACATCCCAATGAGGTGACCCATCGCATCCCGACCTTCAGCTGGCACGAGGGTTACCTGGCCTGTCGCTTCAACCAGAAAGCGATTGAAGGCGGCGCCGTCAAAGCGGACGCGCCACTGGACGCGTTGCAGCAGGCCGCCGTCAACTTTGTCGGCGACACGGCGATTCGTGCGGACGTTGAGCTGTCGATGCAGTTTCAGCCAGGCGACATTCAGTGGCTGAACAATCATGTGATTTTGCATTCACGCACCGCATACGAAGACCATCCAGAGCCGGAGCGCAAAAGGCTGTTGCTACGGTTGTGGCTCAATCACGCGGGCGCACGCCCACTTGATGAAGACTTTGCCAACAAGGCATTAAACGGGCCGCGCAAGGGTGTCAGGAAACGCGACCACACCTATGATCCCGCTGACCTGCGCACGACCGGCTGACAGGCGATCACAACCAACCATGCATAACTACCCGGCCTGCACGCGTTGAGTCAGACACGCCAAGCATTACGGTTGCCCGTTGTAGAAAATGCCGCCGCGCTTCGCGACCTGTTGGAGCGGTTGAGTGATGTCGCAGCGCCCGCTCGATTCGACGAAACGTTTATCGAACATTCGTTTGCCGACCTGTCGACGGACGGAATCCCGGAATTGTTCACCCGGCTGGGATTGACCAACGATATCGACGTGCCTACCGACTTGTACGCGACGGTCAGGCGCGGGCGTGCCGACGGCAAAGCCGAACTGGCGCAGAAGATTGTCGCTGCGTACGCACCATTATTTGGCCACGATCCGAAGTCGCACCGACTCGAAGCACCCGAGTTGGACGCACTGGTTGCGCGCGTACTCGGCTTACACGCGAGGCATCCAACCGTTGTGATGACGCGTGATACGTTCCTCGCACTGGTGGACTTTGCGACACGGCGCAACCTGGACTCGCCAGCTGGCGGCGGTCGCCCACGCTTCGGTGCAAAAAACTCGCTGTTGGTTTTCTTCGCCAAGTGGACCAGCCTGGCCATTGTCGTGTTGATGCTTGGCTCGGCGTATGAAGTGTTGTCCGGGCTGCCGCTTACACACGTACAGTTTCAGTCCGGTATGGGTTTTGCGTATATCGGGGCGATTTCTGTCATCATCGCGTTCTCTCGAGGCGCCACGCTGCGAGAAGACGTGCAACGCGGTACGTACTTCACGCTCGCGGGCATTCTGGTGTGGGCGCTGTTCGACCTGCAACAACGAGAATTCGAGGTGCTGACCGCGCTGAGCGGTATTTGGTACGCCGTATTTATCCGTCGCGTGTAACCACGTCTTCCGTCAACCGGCGGCGAGAGCAAACCAACTTGGGCAGGACATGATTTCCCGCGAACACAGTATTGAAGTGCCGTATGGCTGGGTCGTTATTTTTGCTTCGTTAACTATCCATACCATTGGTCTCGCCGCGCCAACTATCTTGTTCGTCACGCTGAAGCCTATTGCCGCCGAGTTCGACTGGCCACGCGCGGTCCCGTCCCTGGCTTATTCACTGCTGATGATCGGTAGCGGTATCGGCGGCGTTGCGATGGGATGGTGGATGGACAAGCGCGGCATCATGTCACCGGTGCTGTTCGGCTCCGCGATGTTGATTTGCGGAGCGCTGCTGGCGAGTCAGGCGCAAGGTCAGACCAGCTTGTACATCGCCAATGGCGTCTTGATCGGCTTGTTGGGAAAAGCCGCAATGATCGCGCCACTGATGGCCAACGCGACGAAGTGGTTCGACCGTCGCCGTGGACTCGCGATCGCCATACTGGCGTCCGGTCAGGGGCTGTCCGGTCTACTGTGGTTACCACTTATCGGCATGCTGAGCGCCAGCGTTGGTTGGCGGGACACTTACCTGTACTTCGCAATATTTGCTGCACTGACGATGTTTCCACTCACGTTCCTGCTACGCCGGGCCCCACCAAAGTCCACAGCGCCGACAGCCGCACACACGAGCACGACACAAACTCCGGGGCAGACATCCGGCGCCGCGGCGATGCAGGGCGTCATGTGGATCGCCGTGATCGGGTGTTGCACGGGTATGTCGATCCCGATCGTGCACCTGATTTCCCACGCGAGTGATTTGGGTTTTGATCCGCAAGATGGCGCGCAGATGCTGACGCTCCTGTTTACGGCCGCGTTTTTCTCGCGCATCGCGTTTGGCGCACTTTCCGATCGTATAGGCCCGACGAAGACATTGATGATCGGGTCGTTCTGCCAAGGCGCTGTATTACTGTTGTTTGCCTCGGTCTCGACGCTGCCCGGCCTGTACCTCGCCGCGTTGCTGTTTGGTCTCGGATTTGCGGGCATCATGCCATGTTATCCGTTGCTGATTCGCATCCTGTTTCCTGAAACCGAAGCCGGCTGGCGTATAGCCGCGCAATACATGTTTGCGGCTGCAGGCATGGCACTTGGCGGCTGGGCCGGTGGTGCGCTGTTTGATATGACCGGCAGCTACACAGCGGCCTTTCTCGCCGCAGCCGCCGCCACGATTGCCAATCTTTGTCTGGTGCTGCTGTTACACGTACAGCACACGCGCATACGCCGTCTCGCGTTGGCTTAGTGGAAACCGATGCACAACTACACGAGATGTAGCAAACTGCCGAGATTACGCCCAGGCGGAACCAGGTGAGGTTTGACTGGTGATACCTCGATGAGCGCAGTGCTATTGGTGCACGTCAGTGCGGACGCGGCTTTGGCAGCGAGATTGAGTGTCGATCTGCGAATGTCGGGCGTTAATGTGCGCATTGACGAATGGGAGATCGAAGCCGGGCACTCGTTGGAAAACGTGCTCGCGCGTGGCCTGCTGGACGGTGGTTTCATGGCATTGCTGCTGAGCCACAGCAGCGCGGCTTCCGGTTGGCTGAACAGCGACATGCAGCTGGCCCTTGAGCAAGCCGCTGGCGCACGCGGCATCGACACCGTCGTTCTGGCCGCAGATGACGTGCCTGTCCCCGATCGCTTGCAAGGGTTCAGCCGGTTCAATACTGGCGAGGCGTACGAGCAGGGTATGGAAGCGTTGGTGGCGAAAGTAGCGCCAGAGGACGGCAACAGTCCAAACTCACGGGCGTGCGCGATGATTGAACACGGCTCCATTCGGGCGCGCCGAATGGAGCCCGCCTTACATCGGGTCCACAACCTGGTCATCAATATTGCGGGTGGCACACTCAGACGCACGGACGCGGGCATGGTGGGTACGCTGTACACGATCGCGCCTGACCGCTCTATTCAGGCTTTTTGCGAATAGACCCGGCTCGCTTATGCGCTAGTGACAACCGACAAGCGCTATTTCTCGGCTGATGCGGCTCGTCCAACAACGGTTACCGGTGTACAAAAAGCGCAGTTTGCGGCAGGTGAACGGCTGGTAGACCTGGTAAGCGGCGAAGAATCCGTCACGGATGTGCCGCTGCGACTGACGTCAGCGGTGGAGGCTAAGGTCCATCTGGCCGGCAACTACGCGCGTGGCACGTTCATGCGGGCAGTGTCGCTCGACCCACCGCTGGAGCCGGCCTTCAGCCTGTATGGCTCTTTCGAGTTCCGCATCGGTCTATAGACTTCAGTCGTTGGATAACGAGCACGGCCATACAGCATGTTGCAGTTCGTAAAACTCATTAGCCAGCTCCCCGGCATCCTGCTCGGTAAGCGCCGTCTCATCCATGACGGCGACGCCGTCTGGGAACGGCGCGTGGGTCATCGCGTTCTCGATATCGATAATCGACAATTGCATCCGCGCGCCCAGGGCTACATGGATTTCGCGCGTAAGGTGCGCCTCCCGCGCGAGCAATGGACGGTGGCATCGATGCGCGCCAGCTACGAAACCGGCACGCGCTGGTTTGGCGGTGTAATTCGCGACATGAACATCGCCGAGCAAACCGTCACACTGGGCGGCGAGGAGCTGACGATTCGTCGTTATTCCCCGTATACAACAGACGCAGAAGCACCGGTCATCCTGTTCTTCCACGGCGGCGGTTTTGTCATTGGCTCGCTCAACACGCATGACCGGTTTTGCCGCAACCTGTGTGACGAGCTCGCGGTCGAGGTTATCGCGCTCGATTATCGTCTGGCCCCCGAGCACCGGTTGCCTGCGGCCATTCACGACGCTGAAGCGTTGTGGGACGCGATAGTGCAAGGTGACATGTTCCCGGGTGTGCAACCCGAAAACGTCCTCTTGTGTGGAGACAGCGCCGGTGCAGTGCTGGCCATGGCCGTGTGCGAATACGCAGCCACCACCGTGCCCCGCGTGCAGCCGCGCGGCGCAGTGTTGATCTATCCAGCGGTGTCGCTCGAGGGAGATACGCCTTCGCGCGCGTCCATGGGCGCTGCGGAGATCGTGCTGAACACAGAACTGATGGAGTGGTTTTTCGAGTACTCCGTTGACCCGAATGCAGAACCATTACCGAGCGGTACCGAGTTATCGCTTGCCGACTTCCCGCCTACGCTGGTTATCACCTGCGGGTTCGATCCACTACGCGACGAAGGGCAACACTTTGTCGATGCGGGGAACAACGCGGGCGCGACGATGCAGCACAAGGAATATCCGCGCATGTTCCACGGCTTCATCACGATGGCCGGACTATTCTCCGAAGCGGACGAAGTCGTCGAAGACATCAAGCAATTTGTGGCCGGCTGCCCGCGGTCGGCGCAAGCGTCCGATCGCGAGGTGCGGGACTGACAACCATCCATTGGCCAGGCATCGGACGCCCTTGAGAGCCGACAACCCTAACAACAGAAGTGCGCACATGAAATTGTACAACTTAGTTGGGCCTGAACCCTCATGCCGTGCGTATATTCATCGCGGAAAAAGTCATCGAACCGGACGGAACACGTCGATGTGCGATGCGTTGAGAACCAACAAGCCCCATACGTGACCCACGTAAACCCCCGCGGCCAATGTCCAGCACTCGCGTTGGACGACGGTGCCCTGCTGAGCGAGATCACTGCCATCTGCGTATAGCTGGAAGAAAAATTTCCAACGCTGGTACTGGTAGGCACAACGGCCGGGGAGCGGGCGGAAACTCGCATATGGACACGGCACGTCGACCTCACGGTCTGCAAACCGCTCGCCAACGGCTTCCGCTTCAGCAGCGGCCACGAAATGTTCAAAGTTCGTATCCACGTCACACCGGAAGCGGCCGACGGGCTGAAACAGACAGCCGCCGACAATCTCGCGTGGCTGTATGCCTAGATGGAAGGACGGTGTTGTCTGTGCCGCAGCGCTTTACACTGGCGGATATCCTGCTTTATTGCTCCATCGTGTTTGGCAACGATGGCGGCGGCCAGTCTCTGCCCTCAGACCACGCAACTCTGCCGGCATGGTTTGACCGTGTTGGTGAGCGCGCAAGCGCCCAGGCCTGAGTTTCACCTCCGCCCGCGCGGCACTACCAGTGCACGTCGTCGTACACGAACTTGAAGTGATCGGCCTCGGGAACAAACCGTCCTGCGGAAGGTAACGGGAAGTGCATCATGCACACCAGGCTGCCCAACTCGGCATGGCGCTGCATAAACTGTTCGCGGGTGACCCGCGCCTGCTGTGGGTCGTAGTCCGGTCGTGGGCGCCACTCGGGATGCACACACTGCACTGGACTGTGCATCAGATCGCCGCCGATAACGCCGTCATGACCGTTCGAACGCAAGCGCACCGCAAAATGGTCCGGCGTGTGGCCCGGCGTCGGCTCCAGCCATACTTCATCGTCAAGCGCGAAATCACTATGCACCAACTCGGCTTGTCCTGATTCCACGACAGGTAAAACGCTGTCACCCAAAGACGGGGCCGCAGCGGGATCATCAAATGCCTTGAACACGTCCAGCTCTTTCCCGGACATCAAATATTTGGCATTCGGAAACGTGGGCACCCAGCGGCCGTTCTCGAGCCTTGTGTTCCAGCCCACGTGATCATGATGCAGATGTGTGCACATGACATAGTCAATGTCTTCAGGTGCCAGCCCGTGCGCCGCCAGATTATCCAGATACGTGGAGTCGGTCTTCTGATGCCAAGCCAGTCGCGCAGGGCGTTCCTTATGATTACCGATGCACGTATCCACGAGGATAGTATGGTGCGACGTGCGCACTACATAACTTTGCATGGGCAGCAAGATACTGTCTGTATCAGCCGTCAATGCGCCATCTCGTATCAGCCACTCTCGATGGGGCGCCCAGTCCGCGTCAACGGTGTCGGGAAAAAATTCGCGCGCCGGAAAATCCTGTGTGAGTTCGATTACGCGCCCAATCCTGATATCACCGAGATTTCGTTCCGCCATGCGTGTCGTCCGTCGCCCAATCTGCCAGTTCCAACCTGGCCGCATCATAGCAGCGCTTTACTGCGGGTAAGCACAAACCACTTGGTTCGATGAGCTGCGAACGTGTTAGGGTCGCAAGAGAGATAAGCTTTGAGCTTCAGCGAGGAGTGCTTATGAGCGAGTTTGTGCGTTACATCGACAAAACCCGCGACTACTACCGCACGCAGGGTTACACGAAGGACTATGCGTGGGCTGCCAACGAAGACTGTGCGCTCGCAACGTTGGGCAAGCCGTTGTCAGAGGCGCGCATTGGGCTGGTATCAACAGCGGCAATGGTCACGTTGGATGACGACGGCGAAGCGTTGGAGCCAACGCGGATGATGGGCAGCAACAAACTCGAAGTGTTTGATCTGCCGACCGACTGGCCCGTCGCGCGGCTGCGCTCAACCAGCGAAGACCACGACCGCTTTCAAACCGACATGGTGGACGTGGGTGCGTACTTCCCGAAAGACATGCTGGTCGATCTCGCCGCTGAAGGTGTCATTGGCAGCGTCGCTGATGAGTGTTGGCGCATCCTGCCCAACTATTCCAAACGCAAAGTCATCACGGTTGATGCGCCGGAGGTCTTGAAGCGCGCCCGGGCGGCCGGTCTAGACGCGATTGCGTTAACGCCAGTCTGACCGGTGTGTCACCAGACCGTGAGTCTGGTCGCACGTTACCTGGAAGAACAGGGCATGCCGACGGTCGTGTGGAGCAACGCCCGGGATATTACTGAACAGGCGTTTACGCCGAGAACCTTGTTCACAAACTATCCACTCGGTAACCCGGTTGGTAAACCCGGAGATTTGTCAGACCAACGCGCCGGCCTTGTTGCGGGTCTACAGTTGCTGGAATCCGTGGCACAAGCCGGCACCGTGGTTGACTCGGGGCGCGTCTGGAGCGACAGCCGCAAATGGATGCGCCTGATCTTCACCGAGGAACAACCTTTCCTGAGACCGCAGGCCGAAGCCAAACGCCTGGCCGATATTGGTAAGGCGCCATAACATGTCTTTCTACAGGTTCTATCCATTGTGAGTTACGCAGCGCCCTTCGATAAGTTGCGGGTTGTCGATCTGTCCCAGGGCATCGCCGGTCCATACTGCGCCATGTTGCTCGCGCAGTACGGCGCGGACGTCATCAAGGTTGAGCCGGCGGACGGCGACTGGGCACGCCATATTGGTGAGACCCACGGCGACCACACGCCATTCTCCGTGGCAGGAAACCTTGGCAAACGCTCGCTGGTGCTGGACCTGAAAGACCCTGACGATCAGGAGGTGTTGTGGGACTACCTGGACGGCGCCGATCTGTTCATTGAAGGGTTCCGACCAGGCGTCTGCGAGCGCCTCGGATTTGGCTACGAAGCGGTGCGTGCGCGCAACAGCCGCCTTATCTATGTATCGGTCTCGGGTTTTGGCCAGACCGGCCCGCTTGCCAGCAAGCCGGCCATGGACCCGATATTGCAGGCTTTTACCGGCTACATGGCCAGCAATTGCATGCCAGACGGCACACCGATGCGCACGCCTCCCATCATCGTCGACATGTCGACGGCGCTGTACGCTTTTCAGGCCGTATCAGCGGCGTTGTACGCGCGGCGCGACGAGCAAGAGGGCCGCCGCATCGAAGTCAGCCTGATGGAAGCCGCGATCAACCTTCAGTGCGTACGCCAGATGCAGACACATCTGGTAGGCGCCCAGCCACCATCCGCCACGGCGCCAGCTGGGGCTTTCAAATGCCAGGACGACTACCTGTTTGTCGTTGTCATGCGCCAGGCGGACTTCACGAAGTTATGCGATGCGATGGACCTGCCCGAGCTGCGCGATGATCCCCGTTTCGCGAGCCCGCGCCTGCGCTTCGACAACATGGATATCATCAACCGGACCGTCGCAGCCCGCTTCGCGGAAGCCCCCGCCGCCACCTGGAACGAGCGCCTGACCGAGGCTGGCCTGCAAAACGAGCGCGTCCTGACCTACCCGGAATTCCTGCGCCACCCCCACGTGGTCGAAACCGAAACCATCAGTTGGCTTCCCCAACCCGGCTTCGACCAGCCTGTCCCCATGCCAAACGTCCCCGGCGCCGAGCGCCTGCAGCCCGGCACCGACCGCGCCCATTCACCAGACATCGGCGAACACACGAAGACACTCAGGAGCAAGCGCAGCTGGGATTAGCGCTCTCCCCCCGAGCCCGATGCGGCCTGGCGGAGCCTAACGCTGAATTCTCACAATCTCACTCTGGCTGCCATCTTTGTATTGCAGCTGGACAACCGCGTGGGTTGTGGTGGCCAGGATCTCGAGATAGCGAGTCATGTCCGCGCTGATGGTTGCGACGCCCGGTTTGTCCCAGGCGGGGAACGTGAACTCTGTGGTGGGCGCGTCGGCGTTCAAGCCGTAACGGATGGACTGGATTGCGCCGCGGTAGGTCATGAGCGAGGTGAAATAAAGCAGGACCTTGCCGTCAAAGTCGCGAAAGGAGAGCCAGCTGGTACTGGTCATTTCGAGGATGCGTTTGTCGCTGGCGAAAGCCTCGGCTTGGGGCTCAAATCGGAGCGTGTAGGGGCCTTGCCAGGCGTCGCGTAAATCGCGGTAGCGGACCAGTACGTCTGCCGCCTGTTGCTGGGTTGGCAGCTGTACGCTGAGTGATGGCATGGGTTGGCCGGTGCGTTGGTCGATGTTGGCGGTCATGAGGGTCGCGCGAAACTGCGTATTGTCAGCGGTGCGCCATTCAATCTGGGTGGCGGCTTCCGCAATTTGAATGTTACCCATCCAGCCATCGTTCGTCTTGAACCAGCTCATGTTGACCGGCGCGTCGAACATGGCCTGCGGCGCCCGAGCCCGGTTAGCGACCAGGCGCTGTTTGGCGTCATCACGCCATTGGCTGGACAGCCGCTGGTCGATGAACCAGCGAAGCAGATGACCCGCCGTGTCGCTGCGTTGAAACGTGTTCAGCAGTTCGGTCTCGCGGCGAATCTCGGCCAACGTACGTCGGCCCAGTTCTACCGAAGAGTAAGTTCCCGCCAGATGGTAATGGGCAGGCGCGAATTCCGGCTTGAGCGCATGCGCCAGCTATGCGCGTCGCTCGGCCAAAGGCTGTTGTAGCGCCAGCGCATAATCGCGCAACGCAGGGTCGCCAGCCTGCCCAAGCCCACGTAGCGCGCGCTGGGCTCCCGGCGGTCCTTCCTGCGCCCGCACGAGTGCGGCAAACCGGAGATACGGATCGAGTTTGTCCAACTTGAATGTCAGCAGGGTCGCGTAGGCTTTGCGTGCGTTCTGCACGTCACCACGCGCCTGATATGTGATGGCGTTGTGATAAAGCTCGTGCGGCTGGCGTGCATCCGCAATCACCCCGCCTGCCCGGCCAAACGCCGCAAACTGTTCGCTGATATTTTCGAGCGAGTCTGCAATGCGTCCCGTATTGCGCGCAATTTCCGCCGGTGCGGGTTCGGTTACTGCACCATTGCCATAGGACGGCAATTTTTCTGGGTCCTGGTAGAGCCAGCCACCGGCGCCGAGCGCGCCTAGCCCTACAATTGCGGCAACCGCCGTCGCCAGACGTCGTCGCTTCCGTGTTCGTGCAAACGACGCGAATATATGCTCATCCAGATCACCGATGAGCTTGGCCATTCCAGCCTCAAAATAGCGCCCGGTATCGAGTTGCACACCGTGGTTGAACGCAATGGTCTTGATCGACTCGGGCAGTTCGTCCGCTTCGGGCATGACCGCATCACCGAGCAGCAGCGGCATGATGGGCTTGTCATGTGCGAGCGCGGATTCGATCTCGATCCGCACGAAGTCATTTTCACTGTCGCCACGTTCACGCATGAGTGGCACCCACGCGGGACCTATCAACACGATCATCAGGTCAGTTTCGCGAAGCTCCTGCGCAAGGCTCGCGCGAAAGTCCTGGGCCAGTTGCAGACGCTCGACATCCATGAAGACGCTGCGGGTCCCGTAGTGTTTTGTGAGCGCCTGATAGATCGCTGTACGGGCGCCGGCAGCGACCCCGTCAGCCCTCCGATAGGACAAGAAAATTCGCGCCATCCGCTATCCATCCAACACCTGGTGCCAGTCTGAGCCCGCCCTCGGAACCCATAGCAAAATTTGCGATCCAGCGTGTCACGCAATAGTCTCGCGAGCTTTCGGCGAACACAACCGCGTGCGTTCCACTGGAGATCCAACGTGTCGAATTCAGCTACCTCAGCGCCATCAGCACATCCCACGAAGTTGCCGCATCAAGTTGATGTTCTGGTGGTGGGTGCCGGTTTTGCGGGCCTGTATCTGCTACACCGCATGCGTGGCCTGGGTTTGTCTGCCATAGCGCTGGAAGCGGCCTCGGGCGTGGGCGGTACCTGGTACTGGAACCGCTATCCGGGCGCGCGTTGTGACGTCGAAAGCATGCAGTATTCCTACTCCGTGTTCGACGACCTGCAAGACGAGTGGTGCTGGAGTGAATTGTATTCCGGGCAACCCGAAATCCTGCGTTACGCAAACCACGTGGCAGACCGCTATGACCTGCGTCGCGATATCTTCCTGAACACCCGCGTGAGTGCGGCGCATTTTGCTGCGGACACGCACAGGTGGCAGGTTACGACCGAGTCAGGTGCGAAAGTCCGCGCGCAGTTTGTCGTCATGGCCACGGGCTGTCTGTCCACGGCACGTACACCTGACTTCGATGGTCTGGAGACCTTTGCGGGCGACACCTATCACACCGGTAATTGGCCGCACACGCAGGTCGACTTTAGTGGTAGACGGGTTGGCATCATCGGCACCGGTTCGTCAGCTATCCAGGCAATCCCGGTGATTGCCGCCGAGGCGTCGCATGTCACGGTCTTTCAGCGGACGCCAAATTATTCGATCCCGTCGCGCAATGGACCCATGTCTGATGCGTACGACAAACAATGGAAGGACGACTACGCCGCTCTCCGCACGTTGGCCCGCCAGTCCAACAACGGCATCGTCATGGAGCGCAACGAACATGGGGCGATGGACGTATCACCCGAAGAAAGAGTGCGCGTATACGAGGCACGTTGGGCCGCCGGCGGTACCCAGTTCATGGGATCATTTAACGACCTCGCGATCAACGCGGATTCAAACGAGACCGCGTCCGAGTTTGTGCGTGACCAGATCCGCGAGATCGTCAAAGACGCGGCAACGGCAGAGTTGCTTGCACCCAAGGGGTATGCGATTGGTACCAAACGCATCTGCGTCGATACGCAGTACTTCGAGACGTTCAACCGCGACAATGTGCGTCTGGTTGACGTGCGAAACGCGCCCATCGAGCGCTTCGATGAAACGGGGCTGGTGACCGGCGGCGATCACTACGCGTTTGATTGCATCATCTTCGCCACCGGTTTTGACGCAATGACCGGAACCTTGAACGCTATCGACATTCGCGGCCGCGACGCGGCCGAATTGCGCGAGCGCTGGGAGGCTGGACCGCGCACGTACCTGGGGCTGAGCGTCGCAGGGTTTCCGAACATGTTTCTGATTACCGGACCTGGCAGCCCCAGCGTTCTCAGCAACATGATGGTTTCAATCGAGCAACACGTCGACTTCATCACCGATCTGCTCGTGCACATGCGCGATCGGGATCTTGCCGTGGTGGAAGCAGGCACTGATGCCCAGGAAAACTGGGTGCAACACGTCAACGACGTCGCCCAAAAAACGCTCTATCCCCGCGCTGCATCGTGGTACATGGGGGCAAACATTCCGGGCAAGCCACGCGTGTTCCTGCCCTATATCGGCGGCGTTGGCAAATATCGGAAAATCTGTATTGACGTCGCCACAAATGGCTACAAGGGTTTTGCGTTCGAGGAGGATCGCACGCTCGCGCGTGCCGGCTGACTTACCGTTCCCTGTCAATGAGGTGCAGGTAAGAACCGGCTACGCTCTGGCGCACCAGCCCTTGCGACCCAAGCATGTTGCCGCGGGCATCTTCCGCCGCGAACAACCGATCGTCGCTGTCCTCGCTGACCACCGTGGAGAAGTGAAACTCATGACCGCGCCAGACATCACTGACGCGGCCCAGTGGCGTGTCGCGCAACAGCGTGGCACGGCGATAGCCCAGTGTCAGGCCACGTTCCGCAAACGAAGTATGAACGGGCAACAGATTGGCCATCTCATGAGCAACCCCGTCCGCGTCGGTTAACGCGCGACCCAAGGCCATGTAGCCACCACACTCACCAAAGACAAACGCTTGGCGCGCGGCGGCCGCTCGCACGCCCTGCATGAACCGCTGATTGGCGGCCAAGCGTCCGGCGTGCAGTTCGGGATATCCACCCGGCAGGTATACGGCATCCGCCTGCGGGTCTGGCGCTTCATCCAACAACGGCGAAAACATCATCAGTTCCGCACCTTGCTCCCGCCAGATGGTCATCGTGCGCGCGTAGACAAATGCAAAAGCCTCGTCACGCGCAATGGCAATGCGCTGGCCAATGGGCGCAATGGTTATTGCGCGAGCACTCACCTGATCGCGCGACGGCGCCGCAATCTGCCTGAGCGCATTCACATCCACGTGGCTCTCGAGTGCGTTGGCGGCGGTGTCGAGAAATTTCTCCAGCCCCTCTCGCTCGCCTGCTAACACCAGCCCGAGGTGGCGCGAGGGTAGCGCAAGCTCGGGGTCTCTCGGCAGCGCACCCAACAGCGGTATGTCAATACGTTCCAGTGCTTCCGAGAGGATGGCACGATGCCGGGACGAACCAATCTTGTTGGCGATGACGCCGCCGATGCGTACGTCTGGGCGAAACGTTGCGAAGCCGTGCACCAGCGCCGCAATTGATGCGGCCATCCCAGAGGCATCCACCACCAGGATGACCGGCCAGCCGGTTGACGCCGCAACATCGGCCGTCGCGCCTTCGTCGAGGGTGGCGCCATCAAACAAACCCATCACGCCTTCCGCCACCACCAGCGTGCCGCGTGCCTCCGATCGCCGAATAACGTCTACGTAGGCGGCAGAACCCAGCGCCCAGGCATCCAGATTCCAGCAGTCTGCGCCGCATGCAGCCGCATGAAAACCGGGGTCGATGTAGTCGGGGCCAATCTTGATCGGCGAGACCGCTTGCCCTCGCCTGGACAGCGCGCGCAACAACGCTAGCGTGACGGTGGTCTTACCGCTGGACGACGACGGCGCTGCGATGATCAGGCCAGACAATTCTTTGGAATCCGATGTGAAGCGCTGGGGAGATTCATGCCGCGCAGGTTATCACGTGGTGATCGACTCTCCGGTGAACGACGTTGCGTTGCTACAATTCATGCATGACACGCGCACCCTCCAGCCACGAAAAGAGCACACTGCGCCGTGGCTGGACCACGGGCGCTTGCGCGACTGCGGCGACCCGTGCCGCGTATACAGCTCTGCTGACAGGTACATTTCCAGACCCGGTCACCATTGCCTTACCCAAAGGGCAGCAGCCGAGTTTCGCATTGGCTCGCCAGGGTATTGAGGGCGAACTTGCCACCGCTTCAATCATCAAGGACGCCGGCGATGATCCGGACGTCACGCACGGCGCGCTGATCACCTCGACCGTACGCAGTCGCGACACGGACGGTGGAGTCCTGTTTTTTGCCGGGCCTGGCGTGGGCACGGTCACAAAGCCAGGCCTGCCAATCCCTGCCGGCGAGCCCGCGATCAATCCGGTGCCGCGCTCGATGATGAGCGAGACCATCGCTGAAATAGCGGCGTTGCACGGGCATCACGGCAACGTCGACGTACAGATCAGCGTCGCGGATGGCGAACGTCTGGCCGAGCAGACCTGGAATCCTCGCCTCGGCATCATTGGCGGCATCTCGATCCTGGGTACCACGGGTGTCGTGGTCCCATACTCCTGTGCCGCGTGGATCCACTCCATACACCGCGGCGTCGACGTCGCGCGTGCAACCGGCTTGCGGCATGTCGCTGGCTGTACCGGCTCAACCTCCGAGCAGGTTGTACAGCGGCTTTACGACCTCGACGACTCGGCGATGCTGGACATGGGTGACTTTGCCGGAGGTATGCTCAAGTACTTGCGGGATAACCCGGTTGATCGACTGACTATCGGTGGTGGCTTCGGCAAACTGTCCAAGCTGGCGCTTGGCTACATGGATCTGCATTCGGGCAGATCACAGGTGGACATTGAATGGCTGGTTCTGCAACTGTCGAGCCTGGGCGCTGACCGCCAGGTCATGGAGCGCGCCACCCGCAGCGCATCGGCTAACGAACTGCTGCTGCGCGCGGATCGATGGGCAAGACCGCTTGCGGCGCGCATCGCGGACAACGCCCGGGAAGTTGCGATGGACATCTTGAGGAATCCAGAGATGGAGGTCGATGTTGTGGTGGTCAACCGAAGCGGTTCGATCATTGGAGCGACCAATTTTTAGCGGGAACATGACAACATGTTGGTGAAGGCGTGTTACTGATCCTGGGCGGTACCATGGAAGGGCGCCAACTTGCCGCGTCCCTCGATCATCAGCCCTACCGCTACGCGCTGGCAGGCAGAACAAC
>MDTA01139200.1_pt1 | contig 22381 bp, 16 predicted proteins | sample 811151 | NCBI WGS metagenome assembly MDTA01 (sample SAMN05326648, study PRJNA326480) | marine metagenome | isolation source: seawater | place: Indian Ocean: South | collected 2010
ATTAATTTATTAAGTTCTCACACTGCCCGAGTTAGAACTGGCCCCTAGGCTATTTCTGATTCTTCAACCAGCAACACATCGCGCTCTACTTCGTGCACTCCATCGGTAAGCGTCTCTCCTCGAATCCACATAATGGGCTGACCGCAGAGGCCGGATCAAACGGGGTTCGCCCACTCGGCCTGTTCGCTTAGATAGTGCGCTACATAGTTCCGGCGAAAGCGATTACTGTGATTGTCCGTGCTCTTATTAGTGAATGCTGTGAAACTAGATAACCTCATCCGGTGGCACGCGCATACCCTCCCCATCATCGACGTCCTACGCCAGGCGAAACTCGATCGGCTGCGATGCTTCTAGCTGGTCGTGTTCAAAAATTGTTCGTCGGTGACTGCCTAGAATAACATAGAAGTAATCGTTTTTTTAGGCAGCGTCGATAGCCGTCTAAGTGCCCACCGTATGTAGGATGCGTGCGAAAACGTTTTCCGAAGTAGAACTTGTCCTGATGCCAAGGGAAACCCAGGCTAATCTTTAGCGCTTTCTAAGTAAAGAGGTTGTTGATGCTGATGATATCTTGACCCAGCAAATCGACTAGTAGATGAATCAAGCCGGTACTGGTATCGCGTACGCCCTGCAGAAATTTAAGTATATAACAACTGGGGTGATGAATATTGTTAATAGCGTAAAAGCCACCGCGCCGGATTCCTCCGTCGTTTACTTATGCATTGCGATCGATATGAAACCACATCCTTGGCGACCTGTCGCAGAAAGGGGCTTTCTTCCGAAGCGAAGACGTTTCCGCAAACGACAAAGCCTTTACTCTGCCATTGAGTTAGCTCACTTAGAGTAAAGACGAAATAAAATTTTTCATTACTGTATTTATTCTGATTCATACCTATCTTACCAGAAGTTGATATTTAGATAATTACATACTTATTCACACTCACCTTACTCAAAAAAATTGCAGAAGTTCATCTCACAGTCAGGTCTGAGTATTTGAGAATCAGTGGCTATACATAACTAAGCAAAATACATAAACAATCAAGAGGTAATAAACGTGAATCTCACAAACATCTTAGGTAGGGAAAAATCTTTTTTCAGTGAAGATATAAACGAACACAATTATGAAATAAACAGCCTTATTGAGGATTCTAGTTTTCTGGTAATTGGAGGAGCTGGAACCATTGGTCAAGCAGTGACGAAAGAGCTTTTCAAACGCAATCCAAGAAAACTACACGTAGTTGATATAAGCGAAAATAATTTAGTAGAGCTAGTACGCGATCTACGAAGTAGTGTAGGATACATAGCCGGAGACTTTAAAACCTTTGTCATAGACTCCGGAAGTTCCATTTTCGAAAAAATGGCGCAAAATGAAGGACCCTATGATTACATATTTAACTTATCTGCTCTTAAACACGTAAGAAGTGAAAAGGATCCCTACACCCTACTACGCATGATACAAGTCAACTTGATAAATACAGTTATATCATCTGAATTATTTGCAAGCCAGAATAGTTCAAAATACTTTTGTGTTTCCACAGATAAAGCAACAAACCCCGTAAATCTAATGGGAGCAAGTAAACGCATTATGGAGTTATTCCTTATGCGCCAAAGCAAAGTCATTAACATATCAACGGCACGGTTTGCAAATGTTGCCTTTTCTGATGGTTCTCTTTTACACGGTTTCAACCAACGTTTTATTAAAAAGCAGCCCCTATCTGCCCCTTCCGACATAAAGAGATTTTTCTTATCTCCTGAGGAATCGGGTCAACTCTGCCTAATGTCATGCCTTTTAGGTAACAATAAAGATATCTTTTTCCCAAAAATAAAAGACACTGCTTCCGCAATCTCTTTTTCAGAGATTGCGGACAAGTTCCTCAATGATAAAGGATACAAATCAGAAATCTGTTCAACTGAAGAAGAAGCTAGGAACATTGCAGAAAAGTCCATAGAAGACATGAGATGGCCTTGTTATTTTTTCAAAAGTGATACTACTGGAGAAAAAGAGATTGAAGAGTTTTACGTAGCAGAAGATAAAGTCAACTTGAACTTGTATGACAGTATTGGCGTGATAAAAAGTGGCTTAACTACAAAGCATCAAAAGCTAGATACGTTTTATAAAGAAGTAAGTGAAATGGTACTTGAGGGGACTGCTTCCAAGTCAGACATTATTCACTTATTTGAAACGATATTGCCCGAATTCCAACACAAAGAAACAGGAAAATATCTTGACCAGAAAATGTAAATTGCAACGGTTTTTTGATATCGTTTTTTCGGGTATTTCTTTATTGATCCTCTTCCCTCTTTTTTTTCCTATTGGCATTTTACTTAAATTAACTGGTGAGGGAGAAATATTCTACAAACAGGAACGAATTGGAAAAGGTGGGAGTTCTTTTGAATTATACAAGTTTGCTACGATGCTCAAAGACAGCGCTTTAATTGGTTCAAAAACTGTTACCGTAAAAGATGATCCACGAGTCTTACCTATTGGAAAGATTCTACGTAAAACTAAAATTAACGAACTGCCTCAGTTATTTAATGTATTTCGTGGTGACATGAGCTTGATTGGCCCTCGCCCACTAACAAAAGAAACGTTTGATGCATACTCTCCAGATATAAAATCGTCGATACGATGCCTAAAACCCGGCTTATCTGGTATAGGATCTATCATATTTCGTAATGAAGAAAACCTACTTGTAGACAAAACTCAGTCAAGAGAGTTTTACAGGAATAACATTGCACCGTACAAAGGCTCTTTAGAATGTTGGTATCTCGAAAATTACGGGCTTAAGTTATATTTCTCCGCTATATTACTCACTATTTGGTATGTAATATACCCCAAATCAAGCCTAATTTGGCGTATATTTCCAAATATTCCTACTCCACCCGACAGTATAAAAGACAAACTTTTATGAATCATGATTTGAGAAAGCAAATGTCTTTTCTAATTCCTGTACCATGCTAACAACCGGAGCCCACTCCAAAACATTACAAGTGTGTTCTATATCTACCTGTAAAGAAGCAGTAATTTTTTCTATGTCCGAACCCTTTCTAGTTATAAGGCCCAAAAGGCGCAGTATATGAAAAGGCACTGGAAACATTCGGTCTCTTCGCCCTGTAACAAAACAAATTTTACGGATGAGCTCCGGCGTAGAGACATCACTTTTATCTGATACGAGAAATGAATTACCCGGAGCCGAAGGATGGTCAACGCACTTTAAAATTAGATCAACAAGATTAGATACAGCGACAAATGATCTGCTATTTCTTACCCTTGACAAGGGAAGCGGTACGCCTAAATGTAGTAACTTGGCCAACCTTGCAAAGTTACCCTTCATGCCTGGACCGTATACTAATGGAGGGCGCAATATAACCACTTCCATGGACGATTCTACCATGATCTTTTGCAACTGAATCTCGGCTTCTAATTTTGACTCACTATACAACTCTGTGGGAGCCGGCTTGTCTAGGTGATTGAATGGACTGCGACCAATCGTATCTGAGCCCAGAACACCAATAGAACTCAAGAATATGAAACGGCCCACATTATACTCAACAGCTTTTTGAGCAAGATAACTAGTTGTTAGCACATTAGAATGCCAAAAAAGGTCTCTCGAATTATGTGTTTTATCTTCAATGACATGAGCCCTGCCGGCACAGTGAATGACACACGTCACGCCATCCAACAACAGATCCCAATTTGAATATTTACTAGTCAAATCAGAAAAAAATATGTTTTTATCACCACTATCAACTATATCAGGTGGAGACCTATGATGTTCACGAACTTCATAATTTTTGTAAACGAGTTCTTTACACAGATGTGAACCAATAAAACCTTTAGCCCCAGTCACAAGAACTGCCATCTCTTATATCTCGACTAAATTAGTTATTAGGTTTTTAACATTATTTTCTCGAATGTATTTCTCTTCAATGCGAGACCTATTGTGAAACGATATATTATTCTGTCTATTCTCTTTTGTGACACTTACTAATGCTTCTACCAATTCCTCTAAAGAATTTGGTTTCACAACAGTGAGATTATCAAATTCGTTCAAAACGCTTACAGCCTGTCCATTACCCCCATAAATTACATACTTACCAGATGCAAGATATTCGTAAAGTTTTGATGGCATTGCATGCGAAAAGCCTTCTGTTAACTGAGCATATAAAATATCAGCTTGCTCATATTTAATTGGAATCTCATACCATGATATTCGCCCAGATAAACTGATATTATTTGCATTCAACGATTTAACTAAGCACATGACTCGATCGTAGTCTGTTCCGGCACCAACTATCTCAAAATCGAACTGCGGTAATTTATGCGCGGCACGAACGAATATCTCGAGATTTTGGGCAATTCCCACATTACCTATATAGGTTATTTTGACCCTAGTATTTTTTTGTCTATTTATATCTATTAGTGTCAGTTTTTCAAATTGTTTTAGTGATATACCGTTAGGTACATAAATAACTTTATTTTTTTCTGCCGAATTAAGTTTCTGGAAATATTTAACTTCAGAAGAATTACTAGCTATAACTAAGAAAACTCGACTCGAAACAAAAAGAGCAACTTTTCGAAAAAACAACTTAAAAGTCCGAGTAAGAATACTTTTATCTGAAAGGTATTCCCAAGTCAAATCTCGCACATCCAACAACACTTTTCTGCCCTTCAACCTATATAAAAACAACATCAATAGCATTGATGGTACGGAAACGAGTATAAAGTCTCCTACTTCGGATTTTTTCTTCGCTAATCTTATTACCTTCCAACCTTCTATAAACTCTACAATGAAACGGACAAAAAACACTTTCCGCTTAATTTTTTTATCCTTTACTACAAAATGCGAAAATCTACTCGTCTTTAAGTCACCGAACTCACCGCCAGATCTGTTAACCAACTTGGCATGAAACCCCGCATCGATGAAGCCATTGAGATAAGGTTCTAAGCGATTTCGTATAACTGGCTCATTTAAAGGATAACTCGAGACAAATACGATATTTCTATTTCTCATTATTTTCTGAACAATTTTTTACGATCAGTTGTAAAATTTCAAGGGAATCTAAAACACTTTACCAAGTCCAACAGATTTTCGATTTGCCGTCTACTAAATCAACTACTAAACATTCATTTTGTACACTTTTACCGAACTCTGGATGCCATTTAGAAACATCATGCCATACTATGCCCACTTCAACAAACCAATTAACTTCACCGATGCCTGGTAATAGTGCTATACCATGATCGTAGTCCACACTCAATTCCACTTCCGGATGAAAATAGAATCGCGCTTGGGCTTTTGAAGAAGTCACATTTACAGTGTCTTCAACCATTAAATTCCTACATTGCAGTTCCCATTTACGGGTGTGAATAGTCTTTTCTCTTAATCTCTTGTAACCGTCATGAGAACAACGAACAACAAGAGAATCTGCCGTTAATTCAACTTCTTTACCGAACGGTCTTGCTCGTCGTGCCACCCTAAAATTACCCCAAATTTCCGAAGAGTTTTCATTACTCACATTTACAGTGTTATGAGCGGAAGTACCCCTTTGATATAGCCGATCAACAGGTTCCCAATATGAAGAAACTCCTGTGTTTACTAACAGCCTTTTGTCGCATATAGATAACTCGAAGGAAAGGGTATCCGCATGAGCATGTCCAGGCAAGTAATCCGGACCAATAGGAGCTATATCTAATAATGCAACAGCTGATTCTGATTCTAATCGCACATAACCTGAATCAGATAAATCTATTGATGTTCCTTGCGTGAAAGAACTCTCTATATCAAGGAGCAATGCATAATTTCTAAGCTCTTTGCAACTCGGTGCAATATCAAAGGCTGCGTCGTTAAAAAATCCTATCTCACCATCAGCGTGACACATCGAATCTAACCAAGTTAACATTGCAGAAGCGGACTTTTGCAAATGTTTTTGTCGATCCATAACCGGTTTAGGCAAAGCCGCATTATAGCATTCAAGCATATTGCATAAATCCAGTAAATCTTCAAGTATCAGAGCATGATACATAGTACTCCGCTCAAAGTGGCCACCATCCGAAAGTATCTGTTCGGAAATCTCTCTTTTTAATATTTGGAGACCTTTATTTAACCAACGCTCTGCTTCTTCTCCGCAAAAATAAATACCTGTAAATATAAGTGCTTTCGCGTTTGCAAAGAGATGATTACCCAACAAATGCCATTCTATATTTTTTTCTAACCACCGAGCTTGGACGACCATACTTTGTAAGCAAAATATGGGCAATTCATTTCCACGTAGTGTCCACTTTATCCAATTTACAAGCCTTAAAGAAGTAGGATAAGGCTCCCAACCTGTACCCTTAAAAAGAGCGTTACGTAAAATCCAATTATTTAATAAATCTAAATGCCACTGAGTACGCTCTTCGGCTCTTTCCGCATTTAGATCATCAAAATAATGTTGATTGTAACGCCAAAGCTTGTCTTGTTTGAAACTGTCCCATCCGTATTCAGACAACGACCCTTTTTTATTTAGAAAAATGAAAGTATCTGGCCCGGTCATCCTAACCGTACGTCTTGCAGGCAAATTCCATTTACCACGAGGACGTAGAGCGTATTCTGCTACATCTGACCTAACACTTGGTTTCCAAATGAGAGAACGCACTCTACTATAAATCTGTATCGGACGGAGATGACGCAGGGTATGCCAATATCTAATCAATATTGTCAATTGAGACCATTTAAAAAAATGAAAGTAGGCTTACAAGCTATAAATACTGAGGTAATTGAAAAGTCATAATACAATTTCTACGCTTTTGATACGGTGTCATTTTGTTTGATATAAAAAATTTGCTCTTGGGCAGACCATCGCTATGGGTTTAGGAAAAATAAGTCTAAAAATAAAAGTTAAATCTCATATAGATAGAATCACTTCAGTACGCCCCGCGACCAAAAAACAAAGCAGGTACTGTCTGGATCATTATTTTTATATCTAGTAAGACCGACCAGTTTTCTATATAATAGATATCCAACTTCACCATATCATCTATTTTCAGATCTTTACGACCACTTACCTGAGTATGGCCAGTTATTCCAGGTTTAACATCAAATCTTCTATGGTGCCAATCCTCATATTGCTTGACTTCTGATACCATATGCGGTCGCGGCCCAACGATACTCATGTCACCTTTAAGGACATTAACAAATTGAGGAAACTCATCAATACTTAAACGTCTCAGCCAATGGCCGATACGAGTAACTCTTACATCTTTTTCGTTGAGATTTATTCCATTATAATCACGGTCCATCATACTAGGCGGAGCAGGCAACTCATCCGCATCTGTACGCATAGAACGAAACTTATATATAAGAAATCGTCGACCATGCATTCCCACACGCTCTTGCCGAAATATAGTGGGACCTGGAGAATCGATAAGTATGAACACAGATGTGAGTAACAGGATTGGACTCATTAAGACCAGAAAAACGGAAGATAATATAATATCCAACAGACGTTTAATGTGTCTCCCTAATCCATAACTCAATCCTCTACGCGGAGACATAAGGGGGACACCGTTTATATCGTGTAAACCCGCAGGAAGCAAGAGTAATGTAGAAGGATCTGGAAATACACTAAAACGAAGCCCCTTGCGCTCGCAACTTCTCATAACGCGTAGCATCAAGTCGGGCCCCATACCATCAATTGCAGTAACAACTTCCTGAATATTTTGTGAATCAATTACCTCGTCTATCTGTTCGATCTCGCCAAGTTTTTTTATTTTATCACCAAAATCTAAATCACCACAGTAACCCACTATTTGATAACCACCACCAGAGTGATTCAAAACATCTTTAAGTTGATTGAACACATCACCACTACCAACCAACAATAAACGCAGTTCACTCCAACCTCGCCTCCAAAAGTGGTGTATCATGCTAAAAAATAGTACTCTCCACAATGCGAGCAAAAGCGTAGAAATAAAAAATGCAATCGCAATGATAAGCCGGGAAAGTGTTTCTTGACCATTGAGCATCAGTAGCTCACGGAACAAAAAACTAACAAGAACTACAACAACCCCACTTAAAGACATGGACTGTAAAATAGCAAAAAAAAGGTCTAATGATATTTGACGCGCACGCATTGTATAAACACCACAAATTTGCAAACACAGCAAACCAATTATACCAGAAAACAACCCAAATCGCACATATAAATACACATCGGGTACGGGACGTTCTGGAAATAAGTCCGTATTAAATCGCACCCAAAAAGCAATAAGAAATGAGGAAACTAATAGAAGCAAATCAGCGATCAGATGAATCGCTAATATACGGCGACTCAGCATATTTAGATAAATTCCAACTTGTCTTTATTTGTAACTAACAACATCAACAAATCAATTACCTTACGAACTCATGTGTTATGGTGATAGATTAATACAAATACGGCTTACTTCAATGAGTTCGTCCATATCTATAGGCGAAGAAGCCAAACCCATAGTAGCTTCGACAAAAGATTTGGCACAAGCTTTTTGCCCTTTATCTTGCGACCAAAGTCTCATTTTCTTGAACCCTGGCCACCCATACCCTCTTAGGGAACGGAAGTTATCGAGTTGTAGTATACTACCCGAGGCAAATACTTCTAGTCTCTCTTTCGGGAAAGACGAATGACCATTACTCAGATAATTTATAGTACCTACGGAACCATCAGAAAAACTCATAACAATGACTGCGGTATCACGATTGGACGAGCTCATCTCACTCAACTTGTAAGATTCGATAGAGGAATCCGATAGGAAACGCAACAAATCGACAAAGTGACAAGCCTCTCCCACAATTCGGCCACCACCAACTTCTAAATCCTGAGTCCAATGCTCTGTGGGAACTTTTCCAGCGTTGACAGTCATATTGAATATTTTGGGACCACTAACAGCATACAATAAGCTTTTTACCTTTTGCACGTGTGGAGCAAAACGTCGATTGAATCCGACCATTAATATGGGTGGAGACATATCCAATTTCTTTGTCTCCTCATATACAGTTTGAATCTGATTTAAATCCCTATGAGTCAAGCAAAGAGGCTTTTCCACAAAAACATGTTTGCCAGCTTCGAGTGCTTGAATAACCCATTCTGCGTGTGTGTTGTGCCGAGTCGTAATCACCACAGCATCAGTTTTTGAGTCACGTAAAATAGACCCTACATCCGTGGTTGTTTCTTCAAAACCAAACTTACGGCCTGCATATACTCCACTTATTCCACCACTTGAAGCCACACTACGCAAATGCACTTCTGCGTCTCTAAACGCAGGGATCAATATGCGTGTTGCATAGTTTCCTGCACCAATAAAGCTTACTGAAACTCGACCTGTTGCTTTTCCTTTATTTACTGAACCCGATTTAGAGCTTACTTTTTCGATTGGAACTGTCCGAGGTTGATCAACAATTTGAACAACTGGATATGTTAGGACAACACCTAGAGACGGTTCTTCACCACTCATTTTTCCATATGCATCTATAGCTTTTTCAATAGGAAATCGATGTGATATCAGCGGCTTGACATCTAATTTACCTTCTGACATCATATCCAATACGGCTTCAAAATTGCGTTGCTCGGTCCAACGCACAAAACCTATCGGATAATCTTGTCCCTTGTCTTCATAAATGGGATCATAACGGCCCGGCCCGTACGATGCAGAGACTTGGAAGGTTAACTCTTTTTTAAAAAAGTCTTCCCGAGACAGTTCCAAACCCGTTACACCCACCAGTACGATACGACCGCGCTTGCGACACATTGTTGCTGCTTGGTGAATAGGCTCACTACTCTGGGTTGCTGCGGTAACAACAACCGCATCAACACCGCGTCCTCGCGAATACAAATCCGCAGCTTTTAAAGGATCTTCGCTGGCAGCTAAATCGACTACTTCGGCGCCAAATTCGCGAGCAAGTTTAAGTTTCGCTGAATCAAAATCAACTCCCAATACGCGACAACCATTGGCCCGTAGCAGTTGTACCACCATCAGCCCCACTAGACCCAGTCCTATGACTACAACAGTCTCACCCAGTGTTGGTTCAACTAACCGTATACCCTGTAGAGCGACTGCACCAAGTACAGTGAAGGCAGCTTCTTCGTCTGATACATTGTCAGGCACTTTAGCACACAGATTAACCGGCACACTGACTGCCTCTGCATGGTAGCCATTAGAAATAACGCGTTCGCCTTCTACATAATTCGTAACGCCCGTGCCAAGTTCTACAACTTTTCCGACGTTGCAATATCCTAGTGGAAGCGGTTGGTCAAGCTTACTGAATACAGCCTCTATAGTTGGCTTTAATCCGTCTGTTCGTATTTTATCTAGTACCATCCGCACTTTGTCTGGCTGTTGCCTTGCTTTTTGAATCCAGCCAGCTTTGCCAAAGTCAATTAGCATACGTTCTGTTCCAGCAGAAACCAACGTATGGGAAGTAGAGATTAGCAATTTGCCTTTTCCGGCAGAAGGTATGGGCACGTCAGCTATAGTCGTTTGACCATCTCTTAATGATTGTAGGATTTGCTTCATGGTTGCATAGTTGGTGAACACATATCGTCATATTAAGTTTTCACAAGCCTGCCATACAATATAGCAGTAGAACATATTGCTTCCAAGTATCTATATCTGTTCCTTATGCTCATTTCTTTTGAATCTTACTGATATAACTACACTTACCTCCTGCATAAAGAGACATGAAAATAATTATATGTTATATTAGACCATCGTAAATTCAATATCAACAAATGCTTCGGTTAAAATGATAGAGATTATAAAAAAAGAAAACGTCATTGGCATTTTTGGACTAGGCTACGTCGGCCTTCCGCTTAGCCTCACCTTTTGCCGTGCAGGCTTTCAAGTAGTTGGTTTTGACATTGATCCGGAAAAAATAACCAATTTAAATTCTGGACAATCTTATATCCAACATATTGGCTCAGAAGGCATTGCTCAATCAGTCAAGAAAGGGCTTTTTCGCGCGACCACGGACTTCTCCGAGCTTTCTTTATGCAGTACGCTTATTGTTTGCGTTCCAACCCCTTTAACAAATAGCCGTGATCCAGACTTGTCGTACGTAGAAAATACAGCACGGGCAATTGCTCCACATCTACGAAAAGGACAACTATTTTGTCTTGAGAGCACTACGTACCCTGGGACAACTGAAGATATTATCTGTCCCATACTTGAAGAGAGAGGTTTACAGGCCGGTGTAGATTTTCACCTAGCCTATTCTCCTGAACGTGAAGATCCCGGCAACAAAGATTACTCCACAAATGTTATTCCAAAGCTGGTGGGGGGCTATACGCCTCAATGTACTCAATTTGCAACTGCTATTTACGCAGCTGCCTTTAAAGAAGTCGTACCGGTTCAATCATGTGCTGTAGCTGAAGCTGCGAAACTATTAGAGAATGTCTATCGTTCTGTCAACATAGCCTTGGTCAACGAGCTTAAAGTCTTACTTACACGCATGGATATTGACGTCTGGGATGTTATTAATGCAGCCAGAACTAAACCTTTTGGGTTTTCAGCTTTTTATCCTGGACCCGGTTTAGGGGGGCATTGCATTCCCATTGATCCATTCTACCTCAGTTGGCGGGCGAGACAATTTGGCCTGAATACACGATTCATCGAACTAGCTGGCGAAATTAATACAGCCATGCCCGAATACGTAATCGGTCGAATTGCTGAAGCACTCAACGAAGTCGCTAAGCCCATTCATGGCTCGCAAATTTTCGTTTTAGGTCTATCGTATAAAAAAGATGTAGACGACCTGCGCGAGTCGCCTTCAATCGAATTAATTGAACTCTTACTAGCACGCGGGGCTGATGTAAAATATAATGATCCATTTTTCTCAACGATTCCAGCCATGCGAGACCATAATCTCGGGATAGAAAGTCAACCGATAAACCCCAAAACGTTGCAAACAGCGGATATGGTGCTTATTGCTACAGACCACAGCCAGTACGACTACGCTGAAATAGGGAAATACTCTCATATTATAGTTGACACACGGAATGCGATGGAAGAACAAAGCGAATGTAAAGCCATCATATGGAAAGCCTAACATGACAACAACACCAACTTCTCAAATCGAACACAAACAACAGAATAGTGAAATTAGCGTAGCTGAAGTCATAACAATTCTTCTCAAACATAAACTGACAATAATTGGCATATCTCTTACATGTGCTTTTTTTACGAGTTTACATGTTGCTATGTCTCCGCAAAAATACGAGGCAGAAACTCTAATTCTTGTTTCTCCTAGTATTGTAACTTCTAAAGAAAGTAATGAAGAAAGCGCCCAGATGGCTGAGGTGGCTTTTTCTAGCTTAGAACCATCTACGTATGGCATCTTGGCTCTAAGCGACGAACTTGTAATCACATTGGCAGATACATTGTTTTCACGAATATCTACAGACGAACTCAATGCGTTTGGAATCACTGATGTCAATGCTATGATAAGCATGTTGAAGGGAGGAATGCAACAAGAACTACTTCAAAAAAACGATATAAACGTCTCCTCCTCCCCACTTCTGAAACTTCGTTACAGGAACAACAACATAAATCTTCCGTTAGTAGTTGTTAACACTTGGTCAGAACTATTCCTACAGCGAAATCAAGGATTAAGCTCTAATGTTACAGACGATTTTTACCAAAACGTAAAATTACAGTATGAGCAGGCTAAGTACAACTTAGAGCGCGCTGAAGATGATTTAGCTAAAGTTGATGCAACTTCTAATGAGCTTAATAGGCTCAATACAGAATTGACGTTCAAAAACTCACGTTTAGAAAAAACGCTAAAAACTTATCAGCAATTTCAAGCCGAACTATCTGAAAAATCAGAAGATTATGCCTTTGTAACAGCCACACTTAAACGAATAGAAAATGAAAATGTGTGGATTGGTTACTTGAATGAAAAAATTCTAAGTGAAGAAAAAACTAAAGTGTCAGAGCGAGAAAATCTCTTAGACATCATTTCACAAATTCGTAACTTGGATAAAGATAGCGTATCAGTAGCCGCCGAATTTAATCTAAAGTTTGAAGAAATGAACTCTAGACACCAGTTAGCTCTCGTAGAATTTGAAGAAGAAACAAAACTATCTTTCAAGGAACTCCAAGGAGAAAATTTGAAATCATCACTTGAAGAATACAGAACACAACTTGCCTCTACAGATGGAAAAATAGCAGAATTGCAAGCTCGCGTTTCTTCTATTCAAGAGATACTAAACGAAGTAGACCCTGTATTAACAGTCAGTAAAGCCATCACAGATAACGCTTTATGGAATCATGCAGAAGTCAGCGGAAATATTAAAAAAGAAAACCAACGTTCACTAGGTGAATTCCAGTTGGTTAGTGAAGAGGTAAACCCGGTTTATGTAGAGTTAAAAACGCAATTAGCTACTAGCAAAAATGAGCTAAATTACTTACAGAAACGTAAAGCTTTTTTCAGAGAAAATACTCGTTTGCTTGAGAAAGAGTCTAAGGTTTTGTACACTGAGTTACTTTCTTTACGCAAAAAACAGTACGAATTAAATTATTCTTTGGAATCGGAACGCTTCCTGCTTGAACAAGATCAAGAAAGAAAAATTTCGGATATATCTTTACAGTTACAGCTGAAAAGGAAGGCTTTTCAAGACTACAGGTCTGAATACGAAGCCCTAAAAACTCAACAAGAAGAACTAAAACGAGAGTTACTTGTGCTTCAGAACTCTTATATTTATAACGAAAAAAACTATTTAAAATGGCGCGATGAATTATCTGTAATATCCGTAAAAGTGGATTCTCTTGATTTAAACAAACGTCGTCTTGAACGCGACATTGCAGTATACACCGAATCATTCGACCGACTTGCAAAGCTAAGGGAAGAAGCAAGGATTGCACGGCAGCAAGCAGCTGGAGACATACAGATAGTATCAGAGGCGAAACTCGTAAAGCCAGTTCCTAATCCCATTATTTATAAAGCACTTGCAGCATTTTCAATAGCGTTCTTTGCAATTATATTACTCGTATTGTTATACGAATCCGTAAAAATTAGCAAAGAAAATCTCTCCAGTAGAGTATAGAGGTCTTCCCTCTATATATTACTCCAAAAACTAATTTCGCAACGCGTTTCTTACGTTTGGCAACATATAGATGATCATTTTATCATCACTTTTCTATAAGCCTCATATCGGAGGAGTTGAAAATTCTCTCTTCCATATGGCTAAGGTATTTCAAGCAAATGGGCACAAAGTTACAATATTTGTTTCAGATAAGGGAAGTGAAAAAAATATAAATCAACCTTTACCGAAATTTGAAATTATTGATAATATAGAAATTCATAGATATAAAAGAAGAATCATAAAATTTCGAATATTAAAAATATTTCGTCCCATATTCGACATTTATGATGCATATAAATATGCTCGGAGGACATTTAGTCAATTTAAAATTGACCTGATAGTAAACCGCAATGCAGAAGTTGGAATTGGATTAAAGTTTGCGTTCAAAAAAAATAAAAGTGTTTATATCGTTCCGGCACTGAGTAAAGATTTAGATAGGGTTAGTGAAAAAAAAACCTTGGCTGGAACCGGTAGAGCTTGGGTGATTAACAACTTAATACTGAATATCAATCATCTGCTACAGATGACGTTAATCAAACAATCGTGCTTTAATGTCGTATTCAGTCACATGATGTATAATTCTATTTCATCAAAATATAGGAAAGAATGTAAAATTTACGTTCAACCACCTGGCGTAAACCATATCGACAAAAAGTCTGAACAAAATTTTTCACATAAATCTAACGATTCAGAAAAAAAATATGAGTTTTTAATAATTGGTAGAATAGTGAGAGTTAAAGGAATAGACATAGCATTAAAAGCATTCTCAAGGATTGAAAGCGACACAGCCCGTTTATTAGTTGTGGGAGACGGACCAGAACTCAGTAATTTGAAGTTGATGTGTCAGCGCTTGTCAATACACAATCGAGTAAAATTTACGGGCAGCACAAGTTACCCAGAGCAATATTACCTGAAATCTCATTTCTTTGTCATGTCCTCTACTTATGAGACTTTTGGCCAAACTATTCTTGAGGCAATGTCTTTTGGACTTCCTGTTATTGGCTTCAATTCAAACTTTCCACATGTAAGAACTGCAACAAGTGAAATAGTAGAAAACAATGTAAATGGATTTTTATGTGATTTTTCGGAGGAAGCACTGACTAAGACATTTAACCGATGCCTTGGTCTGAGGAAAGAATTAGTTAAAAAGATATCCGAGGCAAACATAAAAAAAACATCGGAAATATATACTTGGAATGCTTTATGTGACTTTCTCGTAAATACAAAAAAATGACCGAGTAAACAAAACTTGTATTACTTTTTAGCTCTACTTCCAATATGCCAAATCTTAGAGAACTTCGTATCTATAGAGATATTTAACGTATTCTTAACCCCATTGAGAATTTGGTTTCTATCCGGTCTAACTATAAGTATAAAATATTTACACCCAAAATCGCTTTTGCAATTCATTGAAAGTAGTAAAGTTCATCTAGCGTTTTTCACTTTTTGTATACTCAATATATTTTCTATTTTTCATTCAGAAAAAGGTCTTTCCACAGCAATCTTTTATTTTGGAATATGGCTGTCAGTAATTACAATTTCAATAAGGTATAACACCAACAAGTCTGAAACTTCATTCAATGTTAAAAAAGTAATAAATACATTAAAATTTGCTTTTTGGGTCGATATTTCTGCGGCGTCTCTTCAGATAATTTTTAGAGATCATATTTTTTATAGACTTGGAGTTTTGGGGACTATATCAGAGTCCCTCGTCAAAGTTCATGTAGGAGATACAACACCCTATTCACAATTTGTAACAGGTCTACATATTGAGAGATTATTCCTTTGTGAATTTCTACTAATCGGCTTGGTTATATTTATTTTTAGAGATAACAACCCCGTTCTTAAAATACTAATAGTATTGTGGGTCGGTTTAATAATTATTACGACAGGATCTCTTACAGGTTTGGTAGGATTCTTTCTATTAATCACGATCTATGTCTTACAAAGTTTATCCAACTTGATGCGTTGGTGTTTCATATCTCTTATACCTCCCTTGCTCATCATATCAACAATCCAAATTGATTCAAAAAACAGTAAGGTTTTATTAGAAAAAATTTATGGAGATAAAAAAGCGGCAAGCATTACAACAGAAAGTAGATCTAGTAATTGGAGATTTGTTTCTTCACTACACCTAATAGAACAATTGAGCTTTAACCACTACCTAATTTGGGGTAATGGTTTCAGATCACACGAACAACTAATGCCGGAAATCTGGGTTGCTTACAATCAAGCCAAACAGAGAAAGAATTATGTAGAATCGAAAGTAATGTCTGTCCATAGCATGCTGTCAGTTCTTTACGATCAAGGGTTAATAGCATTTATTTCTCTAGTAGCTTTATTATTTCTTTGGATTAGTTTCACGCTTAGTGTTAACTTTTCTTCAAAAGACATTTTATATAATAAACTATTCCAGTGTTTCCTAGTAATAACTTCTCTCAGATTTTTGTTTTACTACCATTCCTCTCCACGGTTTTCATTGATACTATGCATAATATTTTTCATTTACTTGAAACATATTGAATCACAAAAAGTATCTAATTAAAAAATATTATGCCGGTAACGCTTCTCATATTAATTATTTATGTAAATGTCATGCCCTTTTACTACCTTGATAAAGATATACTAGGTCACAATATTTACCTTTTTTTAAAATACCTTCCATTCTTTCTCTCTATTCTACTTTTTGGGCAAGTAATACTAAAAAAGAAAACTACTTTTTTATACGACATACAAAACGAAAGACGAATCCACTTACTACTATGTTTCCAGTTATGGTGTATTCTTACGCTTTTTTTTTCTAATTATTCACAACTAGGCCTAATCAAAACAGTCTATTATTTCTCTACAGGTGGCTTGGTATTTTTATCTATAGTTTTTTTAAAACCTGACCTGAAAGACCTGAAAAAAATTGCGTATTTTAGTGTATTTTCAGCTACTATAGTAGCTATTTATGGTAACTATGTTTACATATCCTCCAATGATCCGCTGTGGACTTATCTGCCATTAGAAAATAAACATTACATACTTAGCGAAATCACAAGCATTTACGAAAACAATCACGAGGACAAGCATTGGATAAAGCACTTTAAATCGACTTACAGAGTCGTTTCTACTGTCGGCAATGAGGTCGTTTGTGGTTCATTGTTATCGTCTGTAATTCCTTTAATACTTTTTTTTATTTTTTATTCACAGAAAAAAACAACTAAGTTATTCTACTTGTTTGCATTTTTTGCAGTCATATTCTGTACTGTATTAACTTTTTCAAGAAGTGCGTATATAAGCGGGTCTATTGGCATCCTTTTTTTCTTATCTATAAGGTTAAAAAAACAAGACATAATAAAGATATTTACTACAAAAAAAGTTGCGATCTTTTTTATAGTAAGCTTTTTGATTATAAATTTATTTGATAATTCACTTACGAAAGCTTCCAATTTATTAAGCCTTCGGTTTGAAGAAATGTTAACTAGCCATTCAGTTTTAACCAGAATAGATAGAGTTAAAGTAGCGGCTTATTTGGTAGAAGAAAACGCCTTAACTGGCGTGGGGAACGCAGTTTTAACCGATTATATAAGAGAAAACCCACATATTCTGAGTTTTAACTCAAGTATACTTACAATGGATAACATGTATCTAACTATACTATGCGAAGTGGGTATAGTAGGAACATTACTATTTTTATGTGTTATTTTTAAAGCTGTCATCAAACCGGCTTGGGGATTGATAAAAAACACTGAAAATAGCAGTACGCACATTAGAAGTTTTAAACTTGCGTGCTGTGGGTGTATTTTCTCTTTGATTTTCAATATGACAATGTGGGATTTATTGAATAATCCCGTCATGCGTTTTAACTTTTGGCTGTTAGTTGCTGTTTTCTTTACTCTACAAAAACTACAAAGACCTCACAGATAACAGGCCTAAAGATAAACTTAAGTGTTTAGGGCGCTCATTGATAATGTGCAAAGTGTATATTTTCTTCAAAACTATTGCGTAGACAATCCAGCCAATAACCTCTTTTTTTCTTCGATATTTGGATAATTGATCAGCACCGCGCGGTAAGTACCTTTGAATACGAAAAGGCTACCAGCTGCCGCACCTACAATACCAAATTTGTCGAAAAGACCTCTGATATCATTCAGCGAACCAGCTCCGCCTAAAACGGTCATTGGACCAGAAACTATTTTACGCATTTCACGCACTAAATCTAAATCAAAGCCCTTCATCTTACCGTCCTGATCTATTGAGTTGATAAGCACTTCTCCTATCTGTTCAATATTAAACATCGATAAGATATCATATGGACTCTTGCCCGTAGATTCATTACCGTTTTGCACATAAACGCGATATCCCCCACGCCAACGCTCTTTGCGAATATCTAAGACAACAACAACCGACTGACTACCTATGGCATTAGCTATATCTGCAACTATGCTAGGATTTTTTATGGCGGCACTAGAAATGGCAATTTTTTCTACACCAACACTGATAATTTGCCTAGCCAATTCAGCAGATCTGACGCCTCCACCGTAACATAAAGGCATTCGACATTCAGCAGCCAGGCTCTCAATCATCGACAGATCCGGTTCGCGTCCATCGGTCGTAGCATCTATGTCAAGAACGATGAGTTCGTCAACTTCTTTTTCATTGAAAATACGTACTGCATTAATTGGATCACCAACGTACTTGTCATCATTGAAACCAACTGTCTTTACTAACCCACCGTCTCGTATCAACAAACATGGTATGACACGTGGCCTAAGCATTATAATCTCGCAAAGTTAATAAATAGCTGTGTTCCATTCTGATGACTTTTTTCAGGATGAAACTGTACTCCTATAACATTTTTTTGACACGCAGCTGCTGTAAAAACCTGTCCGTATGAACACGAAGCAAGCACGGTAACATCGCTCTCACATTTTAAGTAGTACGAATGCAGAAAATAAAAGCCACGATCCTCGTCCACTTCTTGCATCATTGCATGTCCTAGGTGACAAGAAACGCTGTTCCAGCCCATATGTGGCCTAGAAACGCCATGAAACTGAAGCACTCTTGCATTCATCCAACCTAAACCCGGCAATACTCCTTCCTCACTACTCTGGGCCATTATTTGCATGCCTACACATATTCCAAGAACTGGTAACCCCTTATCTAAAACGAGTTCATCAAGAACTGCTCGCATACCCGATTCATTCAAACACTCCATGGCCCAATCAAAAGACCCCACCCCCGGCAAAACGAGCCGGTCAGCTTTTACAAGATCAGCTGGATCATTAAATATTTCAGAAGGAATGTTTGCACGGTGGTAAATATTGCGGATTGCCCGAACATTACCAAGGCCATAGTCGACTATGGCAATCATCGCTTACCTCCGCGCTCCATTCCCAGCAATCGCATGACCGATGCTCCCAGCGAATAAATGCTTTCCTGTGACCGATAGTCTCGGTAAGTCTTGTGCGGTAAATCCATGTAAGAATTCAGTTCTTCGACAGTTAATGCGAGCTTAGTCGCAATAAACTCAAGATCATGCTGAATAATCTCTTCGTCGTAGGGAGGATACCGTAATTTTTCCAGAGCTTCTTCACGCGTCATCTGACCTGTAAGAATCAGGCTGGAAAACTGAACCTTTCGCGTATCATAACCGAAACGTTTATACAACCAATAACTCTCGTAGAATCGAGTAAATCGAGATTCAAAATGTTTTTGTGGATAGGGCTGCCAACCATAATCTTTTTCAAGCAGTTCTACTGCCTCAACTTTTGTATAAGGTAAATAATTTAGTGGCCGAGCAACGCGTATCCTCTTTACAAGAGGCAAATAGATTTTATGTCGAAGGATACTTGTTATAGGAAATCTTTTTAACGGATGCTGACCGAAACGGGCGTGTATATCTCTTAATTGAATTGAATCGGATTGATAGTACATCCACTCAATCGGATTACGAACACATTCGGTAGAGTAATTTGCCCCTGTAAGTATGTACTTAATGTTATGCTCTTCTGCAAAACGATACATCGTCGCAAAGAATGCGTGATCCTGAGGTGCATCTACGTGAGGAACTCCGGACCGAAAAAAAGCAACTTGTAGATCTCGCATTTCAGACCAATCTATAACCTCAGTATACAGATCTAAACCGAGACCGTCGACCATACGCTCTATATTATTGACAGCAATCTGCGAATTCCATCCAGCATCAACATGAAAGACTAAAGGACGTAAATTCAATTCACATTTGGCCAAGTGGGTTAAATAAGAGCTATCTATTCCCCCACTCATACCAATAATGCAGTCAAAATCGCGACCCCTGCCATCTATGCGAATACGTTCAAGCTCTACTTCTAATTGCTTTCTTCCATATTCGTCAGTATGCCAGTTTGGCTGTATATCACGATAGAACGTAGTACAGTGATCACAAATACCACTTTTGTCAAAAGTGATTTTTGTATCTGTGGTATCCATCACACAGTTACTGCAAATTATATGTTTCATAGTCAATCGAGGTAGTATTCATTATGTATTTGATTACAGTAGGCCCAAGTTTCTTCTGCGCAACGCTTCCAAGAAAACTGCGCCGCCAACTCTCGTGCACGATCAGCAATCTGAGTAGCGAGTGGTGTATTATCAATAATTTTGCGAACTGCGTCTTCTATGCTCTGCACATCGTCAGGATTAAAATACACTCCACCTTCTTGTAATATTTCTGGCATTGGGCCACGGTCAGAACAGGCAATTGGCAAACCTGCTGACATACCCTCTATCAGGGTATTAGGCATATTCTCACAACTAGAGGCAAAGATAAAAATATCAGCTTTCCTTAGGACGTTTGGAAGATCATCATGATCAACACCGCCAAGCAAGGTGACTAATTTTCCGCATGAATCGAACTCTCGCAGAGCAACATCTAACAACTCATTTGCGCGATTAGCACCACGACCACCGGCCAATGTAAGATGCACGGAATAACCTTCAAGAGATAAACTTGATACAGCTTTTACAACATTCCATTGGTGCTTATGGATTGCTATGTTTGAAACATATAATAGTTGTATTGGTGTGTTTTTTAAACCAATTTGACGTTGTAATCCCACATTTGCAAAGTTTGCACCTATACCATGTGGAATTATACGTGTACGATTTATAAAACCAGTATGTTTCTGTATGACACGCGATGCATATTCTGTAAGAAAGACTGCGGCATCGGACCTACTCAGGGATCGGTTTTGTATGTATCGTAATGCCAACAGGCGCACCCTCGCTAAGCTTAAACCAAACCGCTCCATCTCACCCGGTTCATAAGAAAGCATATCGCGACTCATAGTAATTGCTGGACTAAAATGACCTACTGTGCTCGCATCAGTATTCAAAAGTAGATTGCAACCAACCGAACGCAACTCATTGGGTAGATACTGAAACTGCCAATAAATCTGCTTCCATAACCCATCTTCCAAAGCAGCAGGATTATGTTTGACAAGCCAATCACAGTCTGGTAATCGGTCAAGAAGCGATTTATACGACCACAGGTGCACTTCACTTATACCATAGTTTCGTGGATCTACAGCTCTAAGTATACCTTGAAGGTGATTTTTAGCACCTCCAGATCGGTTACGTGACGCATCTACACCTAAAACAAGTTTATCTATGGCCACGTGTCACCAGATGCCCTGCTCGTATAACCTCAATGTCTTTCAGCTTCGCTTGTTCGATCCACTCTCTCACATCACTCTCTGTTTGTGGATTATCGTGATCTGGAGACAGCCAATCAAAAGTGTCTAAAAGAGCCCATTCTCGCTGCTGTCGATGGTTCAGTGGTAAATCTCCATAGTAACATGCTACAGGAAGCAACCTACGTAATAAAGATCCATATACTGGCACAAGACCAACCAATCGACTTAGCGGCAACATCATTGGAACCAATATCTTCAATACCCGTAAAAGAGTTTCGTTTCGCATTTTTTTTGTTAGGCGCCGTAACAAATACTTTGGTAAAAATTTGGTTCGCCAGCTTTTTTCATAAAAGTCGACACATAAATATCCCTCAGAGGATAACATTGGTGGCAATGCTTCGAATGCACGCCTCACGTCTGGGGTATGTTGCGATACACCTATTGAGTATACATAATCAAACATACCAAGCTCTAAAGGCAGAGAATAGATGTCTCCTTGAATAGGATATAATCTATCCCAATCAGAAAGGTTTTGACGACAAACGTCAATAGCGGTAGAACAGTCAATCGCAATGACTTTGGCACCGGCTTGTAGTGCAACTTCAGCAAAACGACCTGCTCCG
>MDTA01092323.1_pt1 | contig 22374 bp, 23 predicted proteins | sample 811151 | NCBI WGS metagenome assembly MDTA01 (sample SAMN05326648, study PRJNA326480) | marine metagenome | isolation source: seawater | place: Indian Ocean: South | collected 2010
AGTAGCTTCTACTTCAGGAGTAGCTTCTACTTCAGGAGTAGCTTCTACTTCAGGAGTAGCTTCTACTTCAGGAGTAGCTTCAGATTCCATGCTTATATCAGTTTCGAAATAAGAATCATCTTCAGCCGTTTGAGCATCGATCGTAAATTCATTATCAACACTACTTTCTTCTTCTGATGAATCATGGATATATTCATCTTCAGACTGATCAACTAAAACTACATCATCAATCTCTGCTTGAGAATTAATTGCATGACTACTTGGTAAATTTGTCTGTGTTGTAGTGGTTGCCATCGATGAATTTTTGGCAATCTGTAGATCTACAACAGACTTTCCAGGTTTTGAATGAGTATCTAATCCGGTAGCTACCACAGATACTCTTGCAGTACCTTCTAATTTTTCATCAAAAATTGAGCCAACTATCACATCTGCATCTGGATGAACCTGCTCTCTTATTTCATTGGTTATTTTATCTACCTCATGCAGCGTGAGGTCTGTCCCACCCGTTATATTAATAAGAAGACCTTTCGCTCCATCTAATGAATAATCATCTAATAAAGGGTTTGTAACTGCAGCATGAGCACATTCAACAGCTCTATTTTCACCAGAAGCTTCACCTGTTCCCATCATTGCACGTCCCATGTTATTCATAATAGTCTTTACATCAGCGAAATCTAAATTGATAAGACCTGGTACAACCATTAAGTCTGTAATACTTCTAACGCCAGCATGTAAAACATCATCAGCTAATGAAAATGCATCAGCAAATGTCGTTTTCTCATCAGCAACTCTAAATAAGTTTTGGTTTGGAATTACAATTGTTGTATCAACTAAACATTCCAATTCTTTTAATCCTTGTTCAGCAATACGCATACGGCCTGCACCTTCAAACTGAAAAGGTTTCGTAACAACAGCAACTGTAAGAATCCCAAGTTCTTTTGCAACACGTGCAATAACAGGAGCAGCGCCTGTCCCAGTTCCGCCTCCCATTCCTGCAGTAATAAATAACATATTTGTTCCTTCAAGACGTTCCATAATTTCATGCTTCGTTTCATCTGCTGAAGATTTTCCAATATCAGGATGTGATCCTGCTCCAAGACCTTTTGTAATTTGTACCCCAAGCTGCATCTTGCTATCACTTAGAGATTTTGAAAGAGCTTGTGCATCAGTATTCGCGGCAACAAATTCAACACCTGCGAGTCCTGCATTGATCATGTTATTAATAGCGTTACCGCCTGCTCCACCTACTCCAAAAACAGTAATTTTTGGTTTAAGTTCTTTTAGTTCTGGGACACTTAGATTTAAAACCATGAATTTTTCCTCCTTTATTCAAAGTTAGTCGTTATTCCATTTGAGTTTAGTTAAATTGTCTTGGGCTTGCTTTTGAGTCTCATTTTTAAATTTCTTATATGTCTCAGGATTCCACATTTGAAATGTTTCACCCATTCCTACAAAAGAAATTTCATTACTGATTCCTGCAAAATTAATTAATTCAGATGGAACTATAACTCTACCTTCTTGATCAAAATTAATCTGGTGGCTATCAGCCAAAATGGAAGCAGAAAATGTACTTCGCTCAGAAGAGAACGGACCAAGTGAGTCAATTGCATCGCTTAATTTCTTTATTCGATTAACAGTGCACCCTTCAATAGATGACAAGCTTGGTGATGGGTAGCATACCATTCCCTTAAAACCATTAAGTTCTAAAGTGCTTCTGAAAGAAGAAGGAACTGAAACTCGACCTTTCTTGTCAATGCGATTGACGAATGTTGATAAAAATAAAGTCATTCTTAAAAAAAAATTAATTAATAAAACAATCAACAAAATTACCTCATTTGGGTTAAATTGGGATTACTTGGGACTGTATGGGTTTTCTTGGGATATGTCTACACAAAAACGTTATTTTAATACTAATTTCAGCTACTTAAGTGAAATTTATACTTTAACTAATGTCTGTAAATTATTGATTCTAATAAATATAAAGTGCCAGATAATTTATAAGCCGGGTTCTGTATTTTTTAAAAAAAACGATGATTATTCATCTAGTTTAAACGTTACCGTTCAAATCTTGCGATCAACCCGATTACAGCCAAGAATAAACTATAGTAACCCTATTCGATCTTGCTCCTGGTGGGGTTTACCTTGCCATTTATTGTTACCAAAAATGCGGTGAGCCCTTACCTCACCTTTTCACCCTTACCCTTATGATTTCAATTAGGGCGGTCTGTTTTCTGCGGCACTTTCCCTAAGGTTTCCCTCGCCGGGTGTTACCCGGCACCATATCCTTGCGGAGCCCGGACTTTCCTCTTAATTAAAAGCAATCATCCAATTATCTGGCAAGTAAGATTTATATCTTTAATTTTTTTTGGTCAAGCTGATATTTTTAGCTTTAATTAAAGCCTTTAAATAAATAAGTAATTTTCGTTTGATCTTAAATTGTGTTAATTCATTAGGGCAGTAATGCGATTGAAAGGCATATAAAACTTGTAGTGTTTCTTTATCTAATACTTCTGAAATTTTAAGTTTATAACCATATTTCCTTAACAATAACTGCAGATTCTTTATTTTAACGTTAGTGATCTCTTTATTATCACTATTTATTGCATTAGGCATTAAACCTATTCCCGCTTTATAAAGTTGTTGCCAAGGAAAGAAGTAACCTGGGTCTATTTTTCTATCAGGCGCTATATCTGAATGGCCTAGAATTAGCGCATCACAAATATCATATTTTTTCTTGATTAAATTGATCAGCCAAATTAATGAAGATATCTGCTTCTTTTTAAATTTTTCATAACCAAACTCTTCTCCTTTATTTTGCAACTCTATACCTATTGAATTTTTATTTAGATTTTTCTTGCCATCCCAATAAGAAACTCCTGCGTGCCATGCTATATCTTGATCTCGAACCATTTGAATAATACTCCCATTATTTTCAATTAAATAATGACAGCTTACTTTGCTCTTCTTATTTTTTAACCTTTTTATTGAATCTAAGGCGGTTTTCATTCCAGTATAATGAATAATTATTGACTCAATTTTACGGCTCTTCCTAAGAGTAAAATTAGGAGAATAAATAAATTTGATTTTCATGGAGACTCAGGCACTTTAGTATTTTTTTCTCTAATCATTACAATAGCTACCCCTAAGAGTGTCAATAATCCACCAAATATTATTTTGTAGCTTATAATCTCGCTAAACCCATCAATTAAAGCAAAATATGAAATTATTAAAGCATTAATAATTCCAAGAACCGGTGCAAGTAACGTCAATGGTGTAATTTTTGAAACATCATACTTAGTTAATAAATAATAAAAACCAGCATGGCCAATGCCAGTAGCTACTAAAGCCGTAAATGTCAGAGCGATCCAACCTTTTAAAGATGCTTCAACTATTGCCGAGTTTTGTCCTTGTTCTAGAAAATATGAAGCCAAGCCTAAAAATATACAGCTAATTAGTGCTATCCATGCCTGAAGATCAAAAACTTTTACATCATTTAGTTTTTTCATGAATAAAAGGCTGACTGACATTGAGAACGCTGCAAGAAGTGCATAATATACGCCTCCTAGATCATTAAGTACTGTTGGTTCAAAAATTAAAATAATAACACCAGAAAAAGCAAACAATATCCCTAAGGCTCTTCTCCAGCGAATAACTTCATTTAAAAAAATAACAGAAAGAATAGTTGCAAAAGGCACTCCTAATTGTAATACAATTGCCACTGATGAAATATATTTAGAATTATCTAAAGCTAGATAAAAAAAGGAAAAGTGAACTCCTCCCCCTAAGAAAGAAATGATTAATATATTAGTCATTTGACCATAATGAATTTTTAAAAAGGGAATTAAGAGCAATCCAATTATAAGGAATCGCATTGCCGTAAAAAGCAAAGGTGGGAATTCACCTACTCCAACTTTTGCTGAGATAAATGCGGCTCCAAACGCGAAATTCATGAATAATACAAGAAAAATATCCCTAGTTTTCAATTGTTTTTATCTCCTTAAAATCAACAAATTTATTTGAAAAAAATGATTAAATTATTAATTTGATTACACTTTTCTATTAGATTAGCATCTATTCGAAATGAAATCTCGATTCATAATTTTTTTTATTGTCTTTTCGATTGCCGTCGTAGGCTGCGCTAAAGCACCCGATAAATCGATTCTTTCTGCTACAGAAACAATTAAAATCTCTAATAATGACCCTCTGGAACCAGTAAATAGAGTTGTTTTTTCATTTAACAATATTTTTGATAGGCTTATCTTAAGACCTATAGCTGTTGTGTACAAAGGTTTAATGCCTGAGTTCATAAGAAACAGAGTAACTTATTCATTAAATAATTTAAGCATGCCAATTACAGCGGTAAACAATATTTTACAAGGAGAATTAAGAAAAGCAGGTGTATCGACTTCGAGGTTTTTGATCAATAGTACAGTGGGAGTTTTAGGTTTCTTTGATCCAGCATCCAGTATGGGATTGGAAAGTAAAAATGAAGACTTTGGTCAAACACTAACTGTTTGGGGTGTGCCTTCAGGCCCTTATCTTGTCCTTCCATTTATTGGCCCATCAAATCCAAGAGACTTTACAGGGTTACTTTCTACATCATTGTTAGACCCAATGTATCAGGTTGGAGGAGGAAGCACATCGTCTTCGCTGAGGTCATATAGAATGGGAACTGGTGCAGTAGATTTTAGATCACAAAATATTGAAGTTTTTGATGATCTCTTGAACAATTCAATAGATCATTACGCTGCAGTTCGAAGTTTTTATTCTCAAAGCAGAGAAAGCCAAGCAGCAGATAACATGGAAAAAGACAGCTTGGATTCAGAAAATGAAATTTTTGATGATTTTGAAATGGATAGTAGTTATGTTGGGCCAGATATAGAGATACAGTATGAATAAAATATTTAAAATTCTTATAGTTTTCTTTGCACTTATTCCACTAACTGTGTGGGGATCTAATTTTAGCAATGAAGAAGCTTTTGTGAAAAAATTTGCTGACGAGGCAATAATGATTTTAGGCAATGATCAAATTGATAAAGATGAAAAGAATGATCAGTTCACTAATCTTGTCATGTCAGCAATTGACTTAAATCTAATTTCACAATTTGTTTTGTCTAAAACATGGAAATCAGCAACTGACGATCAAAAAGAAAGATATATTTCTGCATTTAAGACCTATTTCATTAACTCTTACGCAAATAAATTAGATCAATATTCCGGTGAAAAAATAATTGTTAATGGATCTGATGAAGCTGGTAAATACATAATAATTGATTCAGATATTATTAGAGAAGGAACTGATACGCTAAAGATCAATTTAAAGTGGCGTTTACTGAATAAGAATGGAGATATCAAAATAATTGATCTTAACATTGAAGGTATAAGCTTAGTAATTGCTCAAAGAGAAGAATTTCAATCTTTCCTCTCAAATAACGAAGGTGATCTTGAAGCTTTAATATCAAAAATAGTCTCTGTTTCTAATTAATTAATTTAATTATTAAATTACAAGAAGTTAAATCAATAATTTTCTAGTTTTATTGAATAATAATAAAATCTATTTATAATTTTTATACCATATCACATGGTCAAAAAGTGGCCGATCTACATCGGATAAAAGTAGGTTGAAACAGAAACTAGGAGAAGTGTGTGGAAAAAAAAATGCACGATATACTCTCACGTTTTAGCCGAAGCAAAGCCAGGGAAAAGCGTGAAAAAGCTATGCAACAAAGCCTTATAAATGATGTGAATGTAAACGGAAATGGCACATCTGGTTACACATTAAAAAAAGGTCCAAATAAAGGCAAGATTCTTAAACATCTGAAAGTTAAACATCCTAATAATATTTAGAAAAGTATTTTAAGTCTCTGCTAAAGGCTCATTAATTCCTCTCATAAAAGTTAAGAGTAAACAACCTTTTACTGTATAAGATCCATGTACACTATCTGGTAGAAAAGTTACAAAATCTCCAGTTTTAAAAATTGTTCCGTCTGAATCAATTAATTCTCCCTCTAAAACATAAAATTCTTCATACCCATTATGCTTATGTGGAATAGTTTTTGTGCCAGGTTCTAATTTAGAGATATAAGTTCCAAGATTTGTTTTGTCGTCATAACTTATCTTATGCCAGCTCATACCAGAAATAACAGTGCCATATCTGTCAAAAGGCTCAAATTTTAATTTATTAATATCTGTAATCTTTCTTTTATTCATTTGAAAAATTTAAATCAAAGTTTTAAATACTTGGCAACCCACTTTTTTTCCAACCATTGCTTGAAGTATTTCCCTCAAATCCATCTGTAATATTAGTACATTTATATTCTTCTTTACTCAATAAATTAGATACAAAAGATGAACGAGCTCCTGATTTGCAGATGACTAATATCTCTGTATCTTTCGATATATTTAATTTTTCAAAATCATGAAGGAAGCTTTCATTGATTTCGCCACTATTATTCTTGATAGATAGAAAAAAGGTCTCTAAATTAATTTTTTTTCCATTTGGTTTTCCAACATTATCCCATTCATACTCTGTTCTCACATCAATTAAAACAGATTTAGGATTTTGATTGATAAATTCTTGAATATCTTTTGATGCTAATTCTTTTATCATTTTTTTATCAGAGTAATTTTAGATAGTTTTCGAGGAAACTTTCCTTCATTAAAAGTACTAATATCTTTTAATTCAAAGCCCTTCAATAATCTTTTAATTTTATCTTCTGAGAAAAAATGGACAATAAAGCCATCATTTTCGTAAAGATCCTGACCAATATGAGTACCATTCCTGTAATCTCCATCGGTTGTATTTCTAACCGTAAATATATTGACCCCTCCCTTTTTTAAAACTCTATGAACCTCATTATTAAGATTCTCAATTTCTTCAATAGAAAAGGCCATGCAATAAAGCATGTGTGAAAAACACCCATCAAAAAACCCACTCTCATAAGGTAATTTTTTTCTCAAATCAAAAATTTTTGCATTGAGGGAATTGCCTAAATCGTATTCCTTAGACTTGTTGATAATTGCTTTAATAGCGGAAGAACTATAGTCTAAAGCTTCAATATGAAATCCATTCTTTGCAAAAAAAATAGTGTCCCTACCTTGACCGGAACCTAGTTCAATAATCTTCTTTACATTTTTTTCTTTAAATATCTTTACTGCACTAGTTGCAGCAACACTCGCCTCTACGCCAAACATCTCAGACTTACTTGAAAAATTTTTTTCCCAATGCTGAGATTGTTTGATTAGAAGTTCTTTGTCCAAATTATTTTGAAGGATCAGGAACTTTTCTCAAATATGGCTTTACTGTTTCCCATCCATCTGGATAGATTTTTTTAGCTTCTTCATCCTTAACAGCAGGAAGGATAACAACATCCTCTCCTTTGTTCCAGTTTGCAGGTGTAGCAACTTTATGATTAGCAGTTAACTGCATAGAATCGATTGCTCTTAGTATTTCATGGAAGTTTCTTCCAGTTGCCATTGGATATGTTAAATACAATCCAATTCTTTTATCAGGCCTTACTACAAATACCGTACGAACAGTTTCATTATCTACTGCAGTGCGTCCCATAGATGTTTCCCCAGCGTCTCCTTCTAACATATTAAATAGCTTAGCAATCTTTAAATCTTCATCAGCTATAATAGGGTAGTTTGGCTTTGTTCCAGAAACATCAGCAATATCTTCAAGCCACTTTTTATGATCTTCGACTCCATCGACACTTAATCCAATGACCTTGACATTTCTTTTGTCAAATTCATCTTTCATACCTGCTAATGATCCTAATTCAGTAGTACATACCGGAGTAAAATCTTTTGGGTGAGAAAATAATACACCCCAGCTGTCTCCAAGCCATTCGTGAAAAGATATATCACCTTCCGAAGTCTTTGCCTCAAAATCTGGGCACATACTGTTAATTTTTAAAGTCATTTTTTCTTCCTCTAAATTAATTTTAATTTAGAATAATTATAAACAAGATTAGATACTATTCAATTTTTTATAAAACTTTGTTCTAAAATGATTTTTAAACAACTATTTGATACAGAATCTTCTACATATAGCTATATAATTTCCACAGGCAAAGGTCGAGAAGCTTTAATAATTGATCCTGTAATAGACCACACATCCAAATATTTAAAAATTCTAGAAGATTTAGAATTAAATTTAGTGAAAGTAATAGATACTCATATTCATGCAGATCATATTTCTGCTATGGCTGAATTAAAAAAGAGTACAAACTGTCAAACTCTTATGGGTGAAAATTCAAAATCTGAAGTTGTAAGCATTAAAGTTAAAGATAATGAAACAATAAAAATTGAGGGAATCGAATTGAAAGCTATTTATACTCCTGGACATACCGATGATTCATATTGCTTTATAATGCAAGATCGGGTTTTTACAGGGGATACTCTTCTAATAAATGGGACAGGTAGAACTGATTTTCAAAATGGAAGTTCTTATGATGCCTATAATTCTCTCTTTGACAAATTACTTAAACTACCTGAAGAAACTCTTGTCTTCCCAGCACATGACTACAAAGGAAATAAATTTTCATCAATTGGCAAAGAAAGAAATAATAATCCAAGATTACAAGTTAATTCAGCTGAAGAATATGCAGAAATTATGGATAATTTAAATTTAGCAAATCCAAAAATGATGGATATAGCGGTGCCAGCAAACTTAAAAGGGGTTACGTTAGAAAATATAAAATAAGCTAGAAAATTATACTTTTTTAATTTTGATCAAATTACAAAACTACGGCAATAACCTTTTAATTGATTTGCCTCTTAAGAAAGTTGAGACTCTGGCGTAAAACCTTATTACTTTAAATATTCCTGGGTCATTCACTTCTCTAAAAAATTCATTTCTTGAATAAAGATTGTGGAACCATTTTGATACATTTGGAAATCTATCTTTAAAGGGAAATCCAGATACAAAGAGCCTGTAGGAGTATATAAACCATGCTATATCTAATATTGATAGTTTATCTCCCATTAAATAATTATGCTCATTAAGGAGTGAATCATATTTCTCATAACATTTACAAAATCTCAAAAGAGATTTTTTTATGGCTACATCAGTAATACCTTCTTTGCTAAAATTTTTATAAAACTCAACTTCCTTCTTCTTTAGCTGATCTAAGTTTTCATTTGAAGATTTATAATTTTCAAAATTTTTTAGATCTTTGGACCTTTTTTTACCTAAGCCTCCAAACATATATCGGTAGGCAATATTTCTTATATCCTCGTGCAAATCATCCTCTTCTTTCAATAGTTTCTTGATTTGTATTTGATTACTAGGAGGAGAAAGAGATTCCCCTGGAAATTTTTTTTCTAAATATTCCAAAATATCATTACTTTCAATTTCCACATGGCCATCATCTACTAAAACTGGGATAAGTCCTTTTGGATTAATACCTAAGAACCAATCAGAATAATTTTTTCCTGCAGCTAAATTTACACTATGAGGAGTCCAATTGATTTTCTTTAAATTGAGGTAAATTCTAAGTTTTTGAGAACAAGATGATCCACGAAAATGAAAAAGATGTATTCCCTTCCAATCAAGAATTTCTTTTGTTTTTATTTCACCTGAGGGAATTTGTACCATCTTATTTTTTTTTATCTTTGTTATTCTGTTTGGTAACCAAAAATGCAAGAGTTAGTATACCTGCGGTTCCTCCCATCATAGATACGTCGATTGATAATCCAAAACTATAGAGTATTTGTGCAATTAATATGCCAGCAAAAAAAACAGTAACAATTTGAAGTACGCTTTTCATTGAGATTTCTTAATTTATTACACTCCGTATGCAGCAATAGTCGTTCGGTGTAATAAACGATCTTGCCCTTCATACCCTCCAGTAGCTCTATGCAAAACACTTCTATTGTCCCACATAATTAACATATCTTTTTTCCATTTGTGTTGATAGATAAATTCTTCCCTACACTGCCACGCACTTAATTCCATTAATAGTTTCATTGCATCTTGATTATCCATTCCATCTATGCCAATGATATAACCAATTGTTCCATAGATACCTTCCTTTTTTGTTTCTGGATGCTGTGCAATAATTGGATGGAGTTGTTTTGTTAGGGCTTCATCAGATGGACGAATATCCATACTTCTTCCCATTTCTCTATCTTTGTCGCCATAACCACCTCCATGTGAATAAGGTATTAATGCTGAATGAATTGCTAATTTGTCCTCTAACTTTTCTCTTAATGATGAAGGCATATTTTCTAGTGCTAAATGCTGGTTGGCAAACAAAGTATCTCCACCTTCTGATGGAATTATTTTTCCAAACAAACATGTACCTGCTGGCGGGTTTTCTTGAAAACTCCAATCAGTATGCCAATTATCTGCAAAAATAGGAACTTTTTCATCTGCCAGTCTTTTTACAGCTATAATATTTTCTCTGCCAGGAATAGAAGCAATAAATGGATCATCACCAAAAGACCCAAAATAAAGAGTGAAACGCTCGAGATCATCATCACTCATGGGCTGATCTGGAAAACTTAATACATGGTGTGCTAACCAAGCTTCTCTGATCAATATGACCTCTTTCTCTGACAAATTCCTAGTTAAATCAACGCCAGTAATTTCCGCACCACAAGCTTGATCAGAAACTTTCACATTTATCACCATAAGTTTAGAATATATGAAATTTATTGAGTAATTAATTAAAAAATTAACTTAATCATCTCTTAAAATTTTAGTTTACATTATTAATCCCACATATAACCCACTCTATGAAGGTGGTGTTATTTACTCGTAAGCTTTTGCAGCACATTCGATAATAGCATCAGTAACTTTCTCACTCTCTAATAATAAATCAAGTGCGGCTTCATCATCATCGCCAATACGCTCTATATCTAATCCAAGTCTCATTAATTCTTCCATAGTTAATATTTGTGAAACACTGTTCACCATACAACCACAATATTCGTATTGCATACCGAGTGGAATATCTTCAAATTCCTCTTCTATGCATCCCTCAAAAATCTCATCAAGAGCTATCTTGCTAGAGATTTCAGCTTGCACATTTTGTGGCAGGATAAGTAAGTATAAAATAGATATTATAAATACATTTTTCACATGAAAATCCTATACGAGATCTCCAAAAACACAATTCGAAAATATATATTTTACACGCACAGATCACACTCAGATTAAATTTCAAAAACTATAAACGTAGTAAGAGTAAAAGCTATTGTCGAAAATCTTGGTGGGCCCACTAGGACTCGAACCTAGGACAACTCCGTTATGAGCGGAGGGCTCTAACCAACTGAGCTATGGGCCCCTAATCAAGACAAATTAATACATTTTAAACAATGAAAGAAGTTTAATTTTTATCTAAGAAACTCTTTAGTAGTTTCGCTCTTGTTGGATGCTTAAGCTTTCTAAGAGCTTTTGCCTCAATTTGCCTTATTCTTTCTCTCGTAACTGAGAACTGTTGGCCAACTTCTTCTAAAGTATGATCTGAGTTCATACCAATACCAAATCTCATTCTTAATACTCTTTCTTCTCTTGGGGTTAAAGAAGAAAGAATCTTCGTTGTAGTTTGACGAAGATTCGAATGAATAGCTGCATCAATTGGTATTACTGCATTATCGTCCTGAATAAAATCACCTAAATGACTATCTTCCTCATCTCCAACTGGCGTCTCAAGGCTGACAGGTTCTTTAGCAATTTTTAGGACTTTTCTAACTTTTTCAAGAGGCATATTCAGCTTAATAGAAATTTCTTCTGGTGTAGGCTCTCTCCCAATCTCATTAAGCAGCAATCTCTGAGTTCTTACTATCTTATTGATAGTTTCGATCATATGAACTGGTATTCTAATTGTTCTTGCTTGGTCTGCTATTGATCTTGTAATGGCTTGTCTTATCCACCAGGTTGCATAAGTAGAAAATTTATATCCTCTTCTATATTCGAATTTATCTACTGCTTTCATTAGTCCAATATTTCCTTCTTGTATTAGATCTAAAAATTGCAGTCCCCGATTAGTATATTTTTTTGCAATAGAAATAACTAATCTTAGATTTGCTTCTATCATTTCCTTCTTCGCTATACTTGACTCCCTCTCTCCTTTTTGAACATTGCTTACAATTCTCTTAAATTCTAAAAGAGTCAGACCTATATCACTTGCCGAAGATCTGATTTCGTTCATAATATTTTTAATATTATTCTTTTCAATTTTTACAAATTTCTCCCAACCAGTAAGTCTAGTAATTTTTCTTAACCAATAAGGGTTATTTTCATTTCCAATATATTTATCCAAAAACTCTTCGCGTGAAATTTTATGCTGAACTGCAAGACTTAGCAGCTTTCCTTCCAGAGAAACTATTGCTTTGTTGACTTTATAAAGCTTACTAATTAGTTCTTCTATCTTGTTAGTATTGATCTGAAGTCCTTTAATTAATTCAACTACTATTTCTTTAGAAGCCTGATAGTTATTTTCAGATTTTTTTGGGAATTCTTTTCCTTTTTCTTGGTAAGCAATCTTATTTTTTTGTAGTTTCTGTAATTTCTTGAAGCTTTTACTTAATTTTGTGAATGTATTTAATATCTGTGGCTTTAGTTCTTGCTCCATTATTGAAATTGAAACATTTAACTCATCTTCAGAGTCTTCGTACTCTTCAATAGACTGTTCATTTGAAACCTCTATGGTTGACTCAGTATCATCTCCATACGTAGATGATTTTCTCTCAAGCTCTCTTCTTTTTCTTAACTCTTCTTTTTCCTCTTGCTCTTTTTTCTTTTTCGCTTCTTTAATCTTTTTACTAAGCTCTTTTTTATTTGGAGATTCTTCAAATAATGACTCAAGATCGATAACTTCTCTAAGAGTTATTTTTTCAGCAATTATATCGTCCCTCCAGTCTAAAATTGATTTTAAGGTAAGAGGACTCTCACATAAACCAGAAATCATAGCTTCTTGTCCAGCTTCTATTCTCTTAGCAATCGCAATTTCACCTTCTCTGGATAATAAATCAACAGTTCCCATTTCTCTGAGATATAATTTAACTGGATCATCAGTTTTATCTCCTGTAGTTTTTGATACAGCCTGATCATCATCTTTTTCATCATCTTCACTATCAGAGTCATCAGAATCAATTATATCAAATCCAGCCTGTGAAAGTTTTGTTGTATATTGCTCAATTTGCTCTGAGGAAAATTTATCTTCAGGAAAAGATTTTTTTATAAGCTCATTAGTTAAATAACCATCTTTTTTACCTTGTTTAATTAGTTTCTTGATTATTGATTTCTCAAGATCTAATACTGGACTATCTTGTTCTGATGAAGACTGAGTCTGTTGTGACTCTAAATCCTTATTAACCTTTTTCTTTCTTCCTCTTTTTTTCATTTTAATCTTTTATAAAACTTTCTTTTTTTAACTTTACCAATTTTTCAAAATTTTCTTCATTCATATTCTTCTCTAAATCCAATACAGCTTGATCGACCTCTTTGTTTTCATTAAATTTATTTTGAAGATCTAAAAACTCCAGAAAACTCCTCTCAACTTCCTTTTCATTATTCCTCAATAATGGCTGATAAGTATTTAATAATGAAGGACTATAAATATCTACTATCTGTTGTTGAAAACCTATTTCTATTAAATATGACTTTATGTCTATATTTTCAAGGATTTTGTCATCTTTTGAGATAATAAACTCAACAATTGCTGAGCAAACCTTGGAAAGTTCACTATTGATAAAATTTATACGCCCTAAATCTTCAAGGTATTTTGAGATTAAAAATGGATTTTTAATTATAAGTAAAATTATTAATTTTTCTCTCACAAGTGAGTCAGACAAATATTTATTTGCTCTTTCGCTCATCACAGTTTCCTTTGAAACCCTACTTTTTAAAATATGATGCTGTTTCGATTTTTATATATTTCTAAGTTTTCTCAATCTCTCAAAATAATCTTGCTTGTAGTATGCTCTCACAGTTGTATCCTGAATCTCAGGTAGAATCAGCTTGATTCTATTTTCAAATCCAGCTTTTTGCTCTGGACTTGATAAGTCGAATTTAGAATATTCATTAGACCAGATATAGTCAGATAATACTTGAGAATTAGAAATCAATTTTTGAAGTGCGCCAGTTCCATGTGTATTTAGAAAATCATCTGGATCATTATTATCTGGTAATATACAAAATCTTAGAGAGTGATCAGGTTTTATTATTGAAAGACTAAGCATAGCTGCTCTCAAAGATGCCTTTCTTCCAGCATCATCACCGTCAAATATAATAATTGGATTCTTGCAATATTTCCAAGCTTTCTCTATTTGAAATTTAGTTAATGCTGTCCCTAAGGGAGCTACAACAGAAGTAAAATTATTTTGATATAGTGAGATTGCATCCATATAGCCTTCGACAATAATTAAATTTTCTGGCAATCTGTTTTTCTCAAGGGATAAATCAAGATTAAATAAATTAAAACTTTTTTTAAATATAGCGCTCTCTGATGAGTTAATATATTTTGCCTCTTTATAATTTGAGTTAGGATCGTTTTTATTTAGAGTTCTGCCTCCAAAAGCAATAACATTTGATTTATAGTCCTTAATTGGAAAAATTAATCTATTTCGAAAAAAATCATAGTATTTATCCTCATCTTTAATTGATTTTTTTATTAGCCCTAATTTTAACGCGTCATCAAGATTTAAATTTTTATCTTTAATATGATTAAGTAATCCGTTTTTATTATCTGCAAATCCAATTTGAAATTTTTCTATTACTTTTTCACTTACTCCTCTTTTTTCAATATAGTTCCTGGCTAAATTTGACTGATAAAATGATTTTTTATAATATTCATTTACTTCATTAAGCATTTTTCTAAGATCGTCGTAAACTTGATAATCCTCAGCTTTGTCTCCTTTTACAAGACCCATCTTTAAATCTAAACCTGCTTGTTTTGCTAAGTATTCAATTGAGTCAGGGTAAGTCATATTTTTATGTTTCATTAAAAATGTAAAAATATTGCCATGCTCAGCAGTGCTAAAACAATGGTAAAATTCTTTCTCATCGTTAACAGTAAATGAAGGTGTCTTTTCATTTTTAAATGGACTTAAACCTACATACTCATTGCCCCTTTGAGTAAGTTTAACAAATTTGCCAACAACATCTGAAACTTTCAGTCTAGATTTAATTTCTGATATAAAATCTTTTGAATAACGAGGCATTTATTGAAGTATAGTATTTATCTTAAGAAATCATACTCTTCAAATAGACCTTATTTTTGAAGTTTTTCCCTAAGAATCTTGCTTGCTAATGAAATATCAAGATTTGAACTATTATTTTCTTTTAAATATTTAATTACTTTACCAATTTCCCTTAAACTATTAGAACCAGTAGCAGATATAGCTTCAATACAGGCAATCTTAGTTTCTTCATCTCCAAGCTGCTTTGGTAAAAATTCATGAATTATATTGATTTCAGATTTTTCTTTTTCAACTAATTCACTTCTATTGGCTTTAGAAAACATCTCAATCGAATCATTTCTCTGCTTCACCATCTTTTTAAGAAGTTGGATCACTGATTCATCTGAAATTTCAGAATTTTCTCCGGATGATCTACTTGCTATTTCTTTATCTTTAATTGCAGCCAGGATTAGTCTTAATGTATGAGTCCTATTTTTATCACCGCTTTTTATTGCCTGAGAAAGCTCACTAGTTATATTATTTTTCATTTATTTTAACCAAGTTGAGAACTTATATTAAGTTAGCATTTGTATCAATAATAGTTATCGTTAAATTGATTCTTTCTATTGCATAGATGAAACATTTAGACTAAATTCCAATAAATCTAGAATCAATATTAATGGGCACTTCTAAGAGATTGAAAAAAGATCGTGCATTCGCTCGATCTAGGCCTATTTCCGGAGAACTTATACTTGAAAATGGGTCTGTTTTTAAAGGCTTCTCGATTGGAGCAAAGAAGTCAGTTGTAGGAGAGTTGTGTTTCAATACTTCGATGACGGGATATCAAGAAATAATCTCTGATCCATCTTATGCAGGTCAAATAATTAATTTTACATTTCCTCATATAGGTAATGTAGGAACTAACCTAGATGATAATGAAACTTATGAGCCTTTTGTAAGTGGAGTAATAATAAATTGTGATATATCAGAACCTTCAAACTTTAGATCAATTCAACATTTACACTTGTGGCTTAAGCAAAATAATATTCCGGGATTATGTAATATCGATACTAGATCAATTACTTCAATAATTCGAACCAATGGTGCTCTGAAAGCGAGTTTAGACACTCTTAACAAAAAGGGAGAAACAACAAGAAAGAAATTAAACCAAGTTATTAATTGGCAAGGATTAAATGGCTTAGATCTTGCTAAAGAAGTGAGCTGTAAAAAAATATTTAAATGGAAACCTATTAACAATAGACCCAAATTAAAAATAGTAGCTATAGATTATGGAATTAAACATAACATTTTAAATTCTCTAAGAAGTTTTGATGCTGAAATTATAATCGTACCTGCAGAAACTAAATCAAAAGATATACTTGAATATAACCCGGATGGAATTTTTTTATCAAATGGACCAGGCGATCCTAAAGCAACAGGAAGATATGCCATTCCCATAATTAAAGAATTAGTCAAATCTAATATTCCAATTTTCGGCATATGTCTTGGACATCAAATAATTTCTCTAGCATTTGGAGCTAAAACTAAAAAAATGTTCCAAGGTCACAGGGGTGCAAATCATCCTGTTAAAAATCTGATTACACACAAAGTTGAAATTACATCTCAAAATCATGGTTTTGTTGTTACTGAAAAATCTTTGCCTAAATCGATTAAATTGACACATAAATCTTTATTTGATGGAACTGTAGAAGGAATTGAACATAGAACGAAAAATATTTTTGCTGTCCAATATCATCCTGAAGCTAGTCCAGGACCACATGATAGTCATTACCTATTTAGGAAGTTTATTGAAATGATTAATAAAAATAAAAAAAATGCCAAAAAGAAAAGATATTAAATCAATATTAGTTGTTGGAGCTGGGCCTATTATCATAGGTCAAGCATGCGAATTTGATTACTCTGGTACTCAAGCTTGTAAAGCTCTTAAGGAAGAGGGATACCGAGTAATACTGATTAATTCTAATCCCGCAACAATAATGACTGATCCTGAAACTGCTGACTCAGTTTATATAGAGCCCATAACTCCTGAGGTCGTAAAAAAAATAATAATTAAAGAGAAACCTGACTCAATGCTGCCAACAATGGGTGGTCAAACAGCTCTTAATATTGCAACTTCTCTCTCAAAAGATGGAACTTTAAAAAAATATAAAGTTGAGCTTATAGGAGCAAATTTAAAGGCAATAAACAAAGCTGAAGAAAGAGATAGTTTCTATAAAGCAATGAAAAAAATAGGACTTGAATGTCCTAAAGCAGAAATTGCAAGAACATTTAATCAAGCAAAAAAAGCTCTAAAAAAAATAGGCTTACCTGTAATTATTAGACCTTCTTTTACTTTAGGTGGAACTGGTGGTGGAATTGCCAAAACACCCAAAGAATTTAATGAAATAGTTGAATCAGGTCTTTATAACTCTCCTATAAATGAAATTTTAATAGAAGAGTCTGTAGCTGGTTGGAAAGAATTTGAGATGGAGGTTGTAAGAGATAGAAATGATAATTGTATAATTGTTTGTTCAATTGAGAACATAGATCCAATGGGAATACATACCGGAGATTCAATGACAGTTGCTCCCGCACTGACCTTAACAGACAAGGAATACCAAATCATGAGAAATGCTTCTATTGCCTGTCTGAGAGAAATCGGTGTTGAAACTGGGGGATCAAATGTGCAATTTGCTGTCAATCCTGAAAATGGAAGATTAGTAATTATTGAGATGAATCCTAGAGTTTCAAGATCATCAGCTTTGGCTTCAAAGGCAACAGGTTTTCCTATTGCAAAAATAGCAGCAAAACTTGCTGTGGGCTATACGTTAGATGAACTTCAGAATGAAATTACTAAAGTGACTCCTGCTTCTTTTGAGCCAACTATTGATTATGTAGTTACTAAAATACCGAGATTTACATTTGAAAAATTTCAAGTTACCAAACCTCTGCTTACTAGTTCTATGAAGTCAGTAGGTGAAGTAATGGCTATTGGAAGATCTTTTAATGAATCTTTGCAAAAAGCACTCCGGTCCCTTGAGGTCGGCCTCAGCGGATTAGATGAAATTTCTTATTCGGAAAATAAAAAGAAAATTACTAAGACAAATATTATCAATGAGCTAAAGAAACCACTATCTGATAGAATTTTACTCATAGGTCAAGCTTTAAGAATGGGAAAAAGTATTAAATCAATCCATAAAGCTTCAAAAATTGACCCATGGTTTATTGGTCAAATTAAAATCATAATTGATAATGAAAAGAAAATTAAAAAAAATGGTCTTCCAACAAAAGCTCTGGAGTTTCAGAAATTAAAAGCTTTAGGATTTTCTGATAAAAGACTATCAATATTAAACAAATCAAGTGAAGAAAAGGTATCAAATTTAAGAAATAGATTAAAAGTATTTCCTGACTATAAAAGAATTGATACATGTGCAGCTGAATTTAAATCGCTAACGCCTTATATGTACTCTACATATGCAAAAAATGACCTTTCTTTGAAGTCTTGTGAGTCTAATCCAACAAACAAAAAGAAAGTTATTATATTAGGAAGTGGACCCAATCGTATTGGCCAGGGTGTTGAATTTGATTATTGCTGTTGTCACGCATCATTTGCACTAAAAAATATGAAATTTGAAACAATAATGATTAATTGTAATCCTGAAACTGTTTCAACTGATCCAGATACCAGCGATCGTTTATATTTTGAACCATTGACCAATGAGGATGTATTTGAAATCATTAAAAGAGAGAAAAAACAAGGAAATCTTCTTGGAGTAATTGTTCAGTTTGGAGGTCAAACTCCACTAAAGCTCTCAAAATTTCTTAAAAAAGCAAATGTTAATATTTTAGGTACTTCAACAGAATCGATTGACTTAGCTGAAGATAGGGAGCAATTTAAAAAGATAGCTGAAAAATTAAATTTATTACAACCTGCTAACGGAATAGCATACTCAGAAAATCAGGCTTTTGAAGTAATAAAAAAAATTGGTTTTCCTGCTGTAATTAGGCCTTCATATGTTCTTGGAGGGAGAGCTATGGAAATTGTTCATAATATTGATGAATTAAAAAAATATTTTAAAGAAGCCGTAATTGTTTCAGGGGACAGACCTGTTTTGATTGACCACTACTTAAAAGATTCAATTGAAGTAGACGTGGATGCAATATCAGATGGAAAACAAGTCATCATAGCTGGAATAATGGAACATATTGAAGAGGCCGGAATTCACTCAGGTGACTCTACTTGCACCTTACCTCCGTATTCTCTTTCTGAAAAAATTATCTCAGATATAAATAAACAAACAAAAAAATTAGCAATTGCGCTAAAAGTAAAAGGATTACTCAATATTCAATTTGCAATACAAAATAATAATATATTTCTACTTGAAGTAAATCCAAGAAGTAGTCGAACTGTTCCATTTGTTGCCAAATCAACAGGTAATCAAATAGTAAAAATTGCTTCTAAGGTTATTTTAGGAAAACCACTAAATCAAAAAATGATTAAAAATAAAAATAAAAATTATATCTCAATAAAAGAGCCTGTATTTCCTTTTAAAAGATTCCCAAATGTAGATACAATCCTCGGACCCGAAATGAAATCTACAGGTGAGGTAATGGCTATTGATAAAACTTTTGAGTCAGCATTCATTAAGTGTCAATTGGCAGCTTCTAATCCTCTTCCTATAAAAGGATGTGTATTCGTATCAGTTAAAGATTCGGATAAGTCAAAAATATTACCTACTATGCGATCTTTTCAAAAACAAGGATTTAAAATTATAGCTACATCAGGAACTGCAGCTTACTTGATTGATGGAGGTGTAAAGGTAGAAGTCATAAATAAAGTTTCTCAAGGAAGTCCTCATATCGTCGATCACTTGCTAAATGATAAAATTGATTTATTAATCAATACTACTGAAGGCAGAAAATCAATTAATGATTCATTTAGTTTAAGAAGAACCGCTCTTTTAAAAAATCTTCCTTATTTTTTAACAGTATCAGGCGCAAGAGCTGCAATCAATTCTATCAAAGAGCTAAAAAATAATGATTTAGAAGTTAATCCTATTACCCATTTCCATTAATCGATAGGAACATTTCCAAGTCTTTTTGTTGTTTTTATTGCAAAAGCAGTCTTTACACTTGAAACATTTTCATTTGAAGTAATATTTCTAGAAAGAAATTCATTGAATTCAGCCATATTCTTTGAAACACTTTTGAGTATAAAATCAACTTCGCCATTTAACATATAACATTCTCTAATAGCCTCCCATCCCCATACTAGTTTTTCAAATGAATTGAGACTTTCTTCATTCTGATTTTTAAGGCTGATAAAAATCCAAGCCGTCAGGTCATATCCTAACTTTGAGGGATCTATGTTGGCTCTAAATCCATCTATAAATCCGTTTTTCTCTAAATCTCTAACTCTTCTTAAGGTGGGAGGAGGAGACATTCCTATTTTTTTTGATAAATCTAAGTTTGAAACCCTGCCTTCGTCTTGAAGTATTCTTAAAATTTTAAGATCAATGCCATCTAGCTCTTTTTTAATCATTTACTCAACAGGCCAATCAGTCTCAAAAGTCACGTAGTTTAATTGTAGGCATCGTCTCTCTTTCTTAATTATCTTTCTTTCAAGTCCATGCCAAGAATCTTTTTCTGAAGTAAATATATAACCATAATTATTTTTATATGGAATAGTTTTCGCAACCTTTAAATCAGGAGTATAAAAATCTGTACCCAGATTCTCATTCTCACCGTATTTATTTACAAATAATATAGATGACATAAGTTTTTCTTTAATGTCACAATGAGGTTCTAACCAGAAACCATCTTTGTCCGAAATAACTTCTAATCTAACAAAAGAATCTTTCAAATCTCTTTCAATCATTTTAGAAATAATCTTTGTACACTCTTGTGATCTCATTTCCTGAATTAGATTATGAAGTTCAGGGAAGTCATTATAATTATCTCTATTTATATATACTCTTAGTTTTCCAAGAAGATCCTTGCCTGTTTTATCTCCTGCCCTAGTTCCATCAAAAATCACTTCTCCTTCAGGTATTTTAACTCTGTAAATTTCTTCGATTGCTTTTTGTGAAAGAGGTTGATCAATGGTCCAATGATTAAATGGATAAGAATGATTTTCTATGTGATTTTGAAGAGAATTAACTAATGTCATTTCTTTCAATATACATCTGATGGATTCTTCTGGCTACTTCTTCTGTTTCATTTTCATATTTGTGAGAGAATTCTTCAATTAAATTTGGAAGTAATTTGATGTATCCCTTATCAAGCAACGAATCTATAAAATTTTCTATACGATTAATCTTTTTTAAACTTTTCAGTCTATATATAAAAACTGGATTTTTTGAATATATTGCTTCAGAAATCATGGAAACAGAGTCACTCGTGCAAATAATAAATTTTGATAAGCCTAATAAGGCAATATATGGATTTTTTTGATCACTCCAAGAAATATGACAATTACCAAACTCATTGTCAAAGCGATCAATGATAAACTGATCAGTTCTTCTAGATGAAAGTATAATAAGATTTATTTTATTATTTTTTTCAAGATTCTTAAGCTTTAGCACAAAATCTTGCAGGGCATCTTTATCAAATATATAGTTTTTACTTTTTCCTCCAACTAACACACAGCAAATTGGCAGATCCAAATATGCAAAGTCCTTTTTAAATAGCTCCACATTTGACGCAATTACCTCTTCATTAATATGATTAATAGCCAAATCTGTACTTATAACGTTTGAGTCTTTTAAATTGTCATGAGTTGGAGCAATAATAAGGTCAAATTTCTTCGAATCAACTTTAGGGTTTTGTATATGGATATTAAAAATTTTTTTACCGAACATCCTTTTTAAAAAAATTGAAAAATAAACACTTTTGCGGCCACATGAGATTAAAATATCTGGTGGATTAGAAATTTCATTGTGATCTATATTTTTAAAAATCATTGAATATATAGGAAGAATTCCTACTGGTAAGACATTCCATGGAAATTTTAAATCAATTATCTTTAAGTTATACTCCACATTCAATGCCTCAGCCAAACCCCTAACTTGACTATTCATTCCTGCAGATCCATCAGTTATGCACCAGGCCTTAATATGCTTATTGAATTTTCTCATTTAGTAATTACATACATCTGTAGAGATAAAGTTCTTTTAATTAAGAAAGATAATATATAAATTAGAATAAAAACCAAATGCATTCAAAAGTTCTCATTATTGGATC
>MDTA01169139.1_pt1 | contig 22368 bp, 38 predicted proteins | sample 811151 | NCBI WGS metagenome assembly MDTA01 (sample SAMN05326648, study PRJNA326480) | marine metagenome | isolation source: seawater | place: Indian Ocean: South | collected 2010
ATGCTATAGGTTCTAGAACCTGCTATCGAGAAAGACTCTGTAAGTGCTTGATACGGACTAATCCTATGTATCATACACTCTTTTTGGTCATTGAGTCTTAGGTGTCGTGATATACTTCTAGCGTCTTCTTCACTTGCCCAAGTAAACCAAAGTCGCCCTTCTTGCTCGAGGACTTCACGTTCCATTAGCCAAATAACTTTTTGAAGCCTTCGTCTACTTTTCTGACGAAATTAGGATCACGCTTACTAGGGTTATGATATCTATCGTCTTTCATCATCTCTTTGAGTTGCATCTCATTCAACTCTGGAATGGTGTTAGCTTGATTAGTAATTACTTGTCCCTCAGTTCTATTACCCATCATTTGCTCAAGTGCAATGATACCATCAGCAGTTTCACAGAACTTTTCTATTGCAGGAATCTGATCTGGCTTAAAGTTCTTATACACAAACCTGCTTACTGCATCTACACGAGACTGAGCGTTATCACCTAATCTACCCATCTGTTCGTTGTAATCTATGCCATCATCTTGCATACCTGCAAAGTTTTCGACATACAGATTGATACCTTGCTCGAACTCGTCTTGACTGTATCCATTCTTCCAAGCGTGGTCTGCCCACCAGTTCAGTAATTTATTATCTGCAACTTGCTCGGGGTCAAGCGTTTCTGGAATCTGATAATCACCTACATCAGCAGGTCTGTCGCTATACGCTTCCTCAAGCAACTCAGCTTCTAGTTCGTTTTTGATATCTTCTCGACTAGAACCTAGCTTCTTTTCCAAAGCATTATATGATGCGAGTAAGTCATCAACAGACTTAAACTTTTCGGGTAATCCCTCTGGTACTGCTTGTGGCTCAGCAGTTTCTTGTGGTCTTTCCTCTTGATTGAGCAAAGAACCAGTAGGTTGCTCCACCACATCAGATGGTGCTTCTACTTCTTGTTCTTGTTGTTCCACTTGTTCTTCAGCCATTATACCTCCTATTTATGGTTATGAGCGTGGCGAATACGCTGTTCTATTACACCTACAAGATAGCGTTGTCCCTCAATATGTCTGAGTTCATCTGTAGTTACAGTTGGCCCATTAACATATTCTATCGTTATAGAGCGTAAATACTTTAATACTTCTTTGCCTACTTCGGATTCAAACACACTAGCAACATTTCTGCTAATAATTATCTCGTCTTCTTTTGGTCGGATAAGTCCATCTATTCCAACTCTATTGCTCGGTTGGTTGCTCATTCATACCTTCTTGTGCTTGTTCGGGGTTTTGCATTGCCATTTGTTGTTGCATCTGCATTTGTTGTTGTTGCATCTGTTGTGCTTGTTCTACTATACGTGATCGTTCATCTGCATCACGAATTAGGTTATCTGGCACACCAAACTTCTTAGCTAGATACTCTGCAGTTTGTTCTGAACTAATCAACAGATTCATAACTTCTGGGCCGAATGCACCCTGCACTAATTCTAAGTATCTGCTAACTGATGTAATATCTTGGTTGTGTTGAGCTTGTGCTAGGGGAGAAACACTACGCACTTTTACTTCACGTCCGTTAACAGTAGGCAGTTCTATTCGGCCTTGTTTCTTGAGTATGTATACTACTCTTTGTAAAACTGGTTGAACCAACTCGGCTTGTAATCTACCAAACGCAGAACCAATACGTCTTGATAAATCTGCCATACGCTCTGCTACTTCTGTAGCTGATGCAGGTGTTTTATCGGGATTACCAAGCATATCGTTGTACAATGCACGTTTGATGTTAAGCCTCATATCACTTAACACAAGGTTAGCTACATCAAATGAACCTGCACTTGCGACTGGTTGCAATCCAGTACTATTTGGTGCTTTAGGTATTACAGTGCCAGGGACTAAATTAATTGTATCTGGGTTTACAACACCATCATCTTCCATTTGGTATATACCCGAAATAGCCATTTGTGCATTCTCAAGTATAAGTTCAATCGTAAGATTAGTAGTCTTAATAGCAGATAACGCATTGATAAGTGGCCCACGCCCATATATTTCTCCTGCACACTTAGACCATCTAAAACAAATATACGGATTAGATCCTACACCCTTAAATGATTCTGTATAAATAACTGCTTTCGACATCATATCGATAGCATAGAATAATGATGCGTCTTCATTTTGTATTGAGTAATCTCTGCAACAAACCTCTAGTATGTCGTTCTCCATCTCGGGATCACGTTTCATACGTTCTTCTATTTGTTGAGGAATATCCGCTTTGGGATACATAATACGTAAGTCCCGACATTTGACAGTACGCATTCGATAAACATGATCGATCCTATCATCAACACCAACGTCAAGTACAAGGTGAGGTAAAGGGATAGCACTAAAGTTGATAGGATTGATTGAGTCGCCTTCAGTAACGGCAAGTACGCCCGTTCCCACAGCCAAGTCCATAAACGACTCATGCACTTCTTGTGCAAAGTTACTATTTTGTATGACTTCAAATACATAATCAGTAACCTCGTCTAAAGTATTATTTACTTTGTCCCTTTCTTCTTTCGGTACTTCCGACCCTGCCGTGAAGTCTGCCCACCTTGCGAAGTTCGGGACGAGGCCACTTTGGAGTCTCGAGGCGAACTCTTGTACTCCCACAACTGCGGTTTCGTCAAAAATCTTTTCATCACGCCTACGCCCAATGCTTTCCGTAAAGAACGACTCACGCATTGGTAAAGCATATTCATAGCATTCTTCAAATAACGGAACGAAGTTTTGACGAATACCTTTAGCTTTTTCATACTTTCTAATATAAAGCTGAGCAACCTTTTCAGTAGAGTTGCTAGTTGGCGTATAAAGTTTGTCATCAGAATTTACTATCATTCATAAGCCTTAAGAGTCTATAAATTGATTATAGAATCCCATTCCACCTTTACCAGTTTTAGATAGCAAAGATCTACGACCACCACCACCTCTTGCTCTACGAATACCCTTTTCCAACACATCTTCTTTACGATCGCTACGTACTTGTTGATTTTCTTCTCGTTGGGCATTTTGTGCCGCTTGAGCATTTGGATCGGGTTGTGGCGTAGGCATCACAACTCTAGGACTTGATAAGCACATAATATAAACTCCCTTCAATTAAATTAGCTTTTGCATATTTCTTGCAAAAGTGCAACGCACAATTCACATTCTCCCCCATAACCCTCGCCCTTGTATTCTCTTAGGCTTACGCTTGAATACATCAAAACCACTTCGAGCATTAAACGCACCAATAGGTTTGTGATTACGCATTAGATTTCTACCCTCACCTGCACCTAGCATTAGATATTGCAATGCATCATGCACGTGCGAATACATATTCTTATCGGGTTTATCATCAAAGCGTTCTCCACTAACCATCATACGTCTGTAAGAATAACCACTATCAAAACCCTTAATAAGTGTTGCACACCTTTTATCTATTAAAAATGCAGGTTTGCCATCAGCCATCTTGTTCAATGAACCACGTACTGCTTCTAGTCTCAAATCTATTGAATTACTAGGAGCAGGGTATGCTCTAAGTCCTGCACCTCTCAGTATTTGAAAAGGTGTCGTTTCATCAGTTTGTGCTCGAAAATCTCCTGCAGGGTCGCCTATAATTTTTACTTCGAGGTTAGAAAACCTTGTTGATATATCCTGCCGTAACATTTCTGCAAAACGCACGATACCCATATCGATAGCTACAATCTCGTTAAGTATCAACCATCTGCCTCTAACCTTTTGCCCAAAGACTGCCGCAGGTGTCAAACCAAAGTCTATACCAATATACAATGGTACGCCTTGTGCTACTGGCACTTCTTCTTTGGCAACGTGATAATCCATATTAAACTCGGGATATACTGGTTTACCCTCTTGTATTTGCCCTAGTCTGTTCATTACGTAAACATCAATCCAACTTTTAGTTTTACCTCTTATCAGATTGGAATAATACGTAGATAACAAATTGTTAGAATTTTCTGCTTTATCGTTATCGTGATATGAATCAACAGACCCTTCCTTTGATAGTTTTTCAATCATTCCTGCAGGTTGAATATAGAAAGTCCAGTTATCTGGCTTAACTAACATCTTGGCTTGTTCGTGATGTATATGATCGGGTACGGGTACTTCGCCCGACATTATCGGCCACCAATGATCTTCTTCGGGTGCGTTTGTATCTGCAATGACACCAGACCAACTAGCACCACCCTCACGCATTGATGGGAATCTACCAACACGCATAGTACAAGCATCAATAATACTTTTCGGGATTTCTCTTGCTTCGTTAATCCATATACCAGTTAACTCAAGAGATAATAGTTTCTTTACATCTTCGGGTCTATCAAGTGCTAAGAAGATAACTTCTAACTCTACATCACCTATGTTCATAAAGTGAGTGTATGGTACTGACCACATAAACTTGCCGTATTGATCTTCGGGAAACCAATCAAGCCAAGTTTTAATTGTTGTTGTTTTAAGTTGTGGGTTTGTATTTCTAATTACTGCCCAACGGCTTTTGCGTTTGCCTTCTTGATTTTTCTTTTGTTCTAAAGAACGTCTGAATATTTCTACGCAACAAGCAACAGACTTACCACTACCTACTGGCCCACGAATACCACGAAAGAACGAATTGTCTTTCATAAACGTTTTAAGTATGTCTCCGTCTGGTTTATATTTAAAGCTCTGCAATTTTGTAGTCCTTACCAACCTTCTTTAGTTTTTCTAAAGTTTCTTGGCCTAGTGATGCTATTAATTTATCAGCTTCGTAATCTGTACAAAACTCTTTTGGAAAATGTTTTAGATGCACCTGCTTTACTACAACACGTAATATGTCTCTATCTTCTTTGCTTGTCTTGTGAAGAAAACTCATTTGAACTCTCTATAAGCCTTCGTTTTTCTAGCAATCTTTTTTGACTGTTTAGATACTTGTTTTCCTCTTTTAGTTGCTTCTCGCTTCTTAGCCGTAGTACGGGCGTATTCAGAGGACGAAAGAGCCTTAATTGCTTTTTCAGGTAAGTAACGCTCACCCGTTGCATTCGGCCCTTGAGTACTAGGTTTACCACTTTTGGTTCGCCATTTCTGTTTCGTCCACGCACGTAAAGACCTCTGTGATTTTTTTAACGCCATTTATTCCTTATCCATCTATAACAAGCGTAAACCATTAAACCAAGAATGATATATGCAATGCCATCAAACCAAGACATTTCGTGTAGCGTTGTTACCAACTCTGGCGTAATCCAATCCATTAGTTAGTGTATCCTCCACCTTTGGCTTTGTATTGCTTAGCTAACATCTGTGCCTTTCTTGCTGACCATTGACCAGACTTGCCACCTTTGTTACCTGCTTTTATTCTGTTAAATAATGCTCTACGCATTGCAGGTTTAGTATAGTTACCTGCTTCATTAACTTTACTTTTTGTCATCTTTCTTTTTCTTCTTTAACATTATCGCTCTAAGTTGTTGCTTAGTTAATTTTTTTTTAGCGTCCTTTGGTGGTCTACCTTTTGTAGATCCGTATGTACCTTTTCCGTATGGCATTAGCTTAGACTCCCTCCGTTATTTTTTTTAGTTACTACTTTTGCTTGTGTTGTTTTTAATGATGCTCCGTACTTAGAACCCTCAGTTGCTTTTAAGATATCCTCAATCATTTTCTTTTGAGCAACCTTGTCTGCATCTTGGTATTCTTTATTGTTCTTTTTAAAATATGATGCCATTGCATCAAATTCTTTTTGCGAACCCTCCTCATCATCTGCAAACATACCAACTACATCTTTAGCGTAGTCTTTTGGTTTCTTTATTTCTTCTGATGGATCGTTACGCATATTTGTTGCACGAACGTCTTTAATGGTAATCTTCTTACCACTAGCGTTGATATCAACTGTATCTTTTCTAGCCATTATTTTTTTCCTTTCTTTGCTTTGTTACGTTTAGATATTGCCCTAGCTTTTGCTCTAGCATCAGCTTTTGAACTTGCACCCCACGCTTTTAAGCTAAGAAGTAAACGGGTAGGTTTACCTTTGGAGTCTCGTTCTGGGCCTTTCATATTCCCCATTCTAGCAAGAAAGGAAGCTCTACGGGGATTGTCTCCACCTTTGACGGGAGGCTTCAATGTACCTTTTTTATAAGAAGCTCGACCTTTAGCATTCAGACCACCTTTAGGATTCTTACCTTCTTTGCGTGTCCATGCAGGAGTCTTAGCCATTATTTTTTCTTTCTAGTTTTTTTGGGTGCTTTGCCACCTACCCAAGCCTCATTGACTTCTTTTGTAGATGGGTCATCTGCTTTGAGTTGCCCTTTCTCGTTTCTTGCACGTACTGGTGCAGGTTCGTCAATAATAGGGTGTACTCGAACAGAATCTCGTGTGTATGTCTCGCCAGTAATAATCCTGCCATCTAGCAAGGTAATAACTGGGCCTTCATAAATCTCGCCATTGTTTTTTCTATATTTCAATTAAAACCTCCAATCTTAATCATTAATGATTTGTTTTTCTTTTTTCTAACCATTGTAGCCATTCCACTATATTCTTTAGATGCTTTCAATGATTTATTCTTTTGTGCGTCTCGCAACCTTTTACGTTGTTTAGCACGAGCGATTTGTTTTTTGATTAATTCTTCTTGAGCCTTGCTGTATTTACCTGCATCTGTTTTCATTACCAAACCCTAAACTGTATCGAAATAATTTAACCCTGCATCATTCTTCATCAAGTCGCTATTCTGTAAAGTAGTTCCTTGATTGAAAGGTGTGCCACCACCTCCACCACCACCATTACCATTATCATTGGAAGTAGCAGTAGCGACTGTAGGCTTCTGTTTACGAGAGTTTAATAGAGTTTGATTCTTTTTCTTATTACGTTCTGACAAAGGATATTTAGATTTAATTGCTTCACCACTAGTATCCTGCAACCAACGTGGCGTGGGAGGAGGTGGGGGTGTTATTACTTTAGGTGATGGTAAGCACATACGGACTCCTAGTTAAAAAAAAATTTATCATATCACATTTCATATCGTACCTTTTTAAACATTCGCTCTCATCAGTTACCCCTAGCAGTTTGGTCTGTCATTTTTCAACCCCACCCCCTGCTATGCTAGGTCTATGGTTACCTTGAAATCGCCCGTAGCGTGCGTGTAACGCCGCTCGGGTGGCTTGAACCCTGCCCGATCTAGGATATCTTTGGACGCTTCCAACTGCACGTACTCTGACTTCGCTCCCCTCGCTAGTGCAATCATCTTTGCTGAGGCAATCGTAGCATTCACGCCAAGCGAGTTAGCTACTGCTTCCATCAAGTAGGCTTGTACGTGTGGTTGCTTCAAAGCCTTACTGGCCGTTACTCTACCCGACTCTCCGTCAGCGTACCCTGCCTCTTGAGAAGCCTGCTTGATGGAACAACCAGTTGCTACGAGCGTATCAACAAGTGCTCGTTGCTTAGTGGTCAGACGTGATGACATGGCATCATTCTCGGTGGTAATTGTTTTCACAAAACCCCCCCTTTCATTCCCCCCCTTTATGTCATCACTTCGACCACCCTGTCAACGCACAATCCGAAGCAAAGATTCTCACTACAAGACCTACAAGGTCGCCAGTTCCGTTACAATTTGCACTTGTAAGCACGTTCTTTTTGTTTCTTGGTTGTTTTGTCGTTTTCCTTTCAAGTTGTTGTTCATGGTCTCTCGGTCATTCAAACCCTACCTTGTACCCCGATATCACAGTATTGATGCCTTGCAAGGCTAAATGCACTCGGCTTTGCCTCGGCCTTGCTAGGCACGAGTCAGGCACGTCAGCGTTGCTGACTGTCGACTCGCCCAAGTGGGTAAATACTGTGATAGTCGGGCGGTAGGGATTGAATGATTCGATCCCATAAACAACGAAAGGAAAACAAGATGACAAAACAAGTCGAAAACAAGAAAGAACTTAGCTTAGCACAAATTGTAACTGCACTGGCTAATCACTCTACATTTACTACAGAGAACGACAAATCAGCATACTACTCTGGTGAAGTTGTTCTCAATACATTGTGTTGGAAGGCACAATCTCAGATTGCGTACAAGACGCAACAGCTTCTTGAAGCATCTGAGAAGTTAGCCATCGAGACAACGCAAGTTGCCGAGACTGGCGTACGTGCCGACAACACCAACCCAAGCGAGGTTGTATCAGTTAAAGCACATAACATCACAATGTATATGCTTTCAGTCAAAGCTGAACTTGCTACTTGGGAGACTTTCGAAGACGCAGTCAAGAAAGCGTACAAGTCGCATACTGGTTCAGACTTTGTACCATCTGCTAAAGGCTCTGCACCCAAAGGGTTGGCAGAGGCCAAGCAGATTCAACAACTTCAAGACTTCGTTAAAGGTCTTCGTAAGTCAGCCTAACCGACTTACACAACCCGACTGGTTCAGCCAGTCGGGTTTTTTTATGCTTGTGCCAGACTTCCCGCTCGAGCTTCGCTCGTAGCTAGGCCGTATGGTTACAGGTCAACAATAACGTTTGGCGACCGAACGCTTACCTTCCGAGCGTTCGTTGTCAAAATCATAATCAAGGAGAACACAATGTATTACATACACACCAAAGACAACTGGGTCTTTGCCGAAGCATACACTTGGCAACAAGCAGTCAGACTCAAAAACCAATGGCATAATACACTCAAGCAATTCTGCCGTTGCAAACTACGTGATGCTGAAACTGGTCAGTTTCTGCCACGTGCTGAAGTTCCAACACTATTGATATCGGACGGCTATCCCGAACGTGATAGTCAACCAATGATTAACGAAAAGTTCTTAATGGACGTATCGGGATACAAAGGAAACTAACATGATCAAGTTCGCATCAATCTGCATTATGTTATTCGCATTAGCTTGTTTGGCAATGGGATTTCATATCATTGAAATATCAAACACAGAAATTATGACGGCCAGTAGCATAGACCATATGTACTGGACGTTCGGAACATTATTGATACTGTCCTCAATCTTCTTTGGGATCTGCAGTATCAATGTGTGGTTCAAGAAACTATAGAAAGGAGAACACTATGGAAATGAATATTGAACAATTCAAATTCTGCATACAGAACTTATGCAGGATATCGAAAGATGCAATTCTCATCTTCGATAACAAAGTCTTCGTCAACTCAGACGCTGAAGTGAGCAACTTCAAAGACTGTAAGACTGACGAAGTAACTGGCTTCAGCATACAATTTGCACTGAAGAAAGGAGACAGTGATAAAATTATAGTGCATACTAAGTAACGCATAATCCTCCCTTGAACTGGCGTATCAGAGCAATCTGGTACGCCTTTTTTTATGTGGAGTGCAACACTTTACGCTGAATCACCGATCACAGAAGTTCGTCAAGGTCTGATCAGCTACTTGACCAACAGTATGCTAGGTGTCATCAATATCTAGTGTTGCATTCTGCATCTAAACTGCTATAATGCAGTAGAAAGGAGGCGTTATGATTTCATTTAGAAAACACCCGTATTTTTTTATATTTCCTGCGTGTTATCTCAATGATGACAACGCATTTATCGTTCAATGGCTTGGCTATCGTGTGCAGATAGGCAAACATAAACGATTCAAATAACTAACAAACAAAGGAGAACACAATGTTAGATTCACATCTACCAGACTACGACTTTCCCATTGAGATGCTCGAACTCGAAGCAGTCAATGAGAAACTCAAATACAAAGTACCACCAGAAATGTCTCGTGCATTAGTTCGTACAGATACTGGACACGTACTTGGTATACACGGCAGTAAATACAAGCCGATCAATCATGCAGATGCAGTCGATAAAATCATGGAAGGTGCAGTTGCATTTGCTTCAGAGAATGGCCTTCCAACACCTGCCCTCGATTACAAGATGGCAGAGAATGGTGCAAAGATACGTGGCGAACTTCTGTTCAAAGACGTAATCATTGAACCACAAAAAGATGACATCATTCACTTCCGTATCAGCTTCTTCAATAGCTACGACCAGTCATGGGCGTTTCAATCAGTAGCTGACGGCCTCAGACTATGGTGTCTCAATGGTTGCACAATGCCAGTAACTACTGCACGTGCAAGATTCAAGCACACTACCAACGTAAGTATCGAGGGGGTAGCCAAAAATATGTCCAACGGACTCAAGGCATTTACCTCGCTACAAGGTGTATATCAACAATGGGCAGAGAAAGGCATTGCATATTGGGGTGTCGAACAATTCCTCAAGAAGACAATATGCAAAACTTTTCAACGATCACAGACCCACAACTCAGTCAATATGTTTCGACTCGAGGAACTGCTCAAGCAATATGACAGAGAATCAAAGACACTCGGTCATACAAAGTGGGCGTTGTACAACGCACTAACATATTGGTCAACCCACACAGACCAATTACAAAAACCAGAGATCACTCGTAAACGCAGAGAAGAAGATGTTGCGAAAGCAATAGCTACTGCAGAATGGTCAGAACTATAATCTCGTAAGAAGAAGATGCTCTTGTTGGGTGAGAGCATCTTCTCTTACTACTAAACGAAAGGAAACACTATGAATACTAAACGACCTGCATTTATAAAACAAGTACAGACGTGCCAAAATTCTTTACACGAATTATTGGAACGTGCAAAGGCTGATGAATCTACATTCACTTGGCGTATCGAAGACGCATTCAGAAACATCAATGCAGTACTTGAAACATACAACGAAGTCTTACAAAGAGACTGCGTTGAAGACGACCACTACGTACCATCAGTCGTGAAAGGAAATAGCAATGTCAAAGAAAGTTAAGTACCTAACCAAAGCCGACTTAGTTCGGCTTAACAATCTTGCTATCAAAAACAATAGCAATCGTGCAATCCAAGAGGAGTTCGTCAATGAAATATCTGACGATCTCAAGATGCCAATCTCAACTATCCTACCTCACAATGATGTTGAGTGGCGTATCAAAATTGTAATGACCAATCCGTTCGAGCCATCAACAACTATCACAGATGCAGATGGTAACGAACTCGAGGAGCGTCCCAACTGGTGTGATGTATGGCTCGACATACCATTCAAAGAGTTAGACAAACTACCAGAGTACGTTGCTTACTATGATTGATTACAATGAACTCACAAAAAAGTTAGTGCCACACATAGGGTGGCCTACTTCCATTGAAGCTATCGTTGATGTGCTTCATTCTATCAACCCAAAGATCGACAAGAAGAAACTTATCAAGCGTGTCAATGATGCTTGGGAGTCAGAGTATTTTGACAGACAAGCAGACGAGGCCGCCAATCGAGAACTTCTTGACGATCATATACCATACTAGGAGAACACAATGACTAAACACGAAGACAACATAGTACGCCTACAGAAAGTAAGCGAAAGACTAGACAAGGCATTTGCTCGTAGGTTTGATCCAGATACTAGCCACCAAGCTAAAGTATCTGTAGATCCAACCAAGCTAGAGCAACTTGTCTACAACGAAATAGAAAACTTTGGTGATCATGGTTGCATACACGACCAAGTCGAACATCAAATGTATACTAAATATAAAATCAGAACTGGCAGTATCTCACCAAGATATGCAAGGCTGATGGAGAAAGGACTAATCATTGACACGGGTGAAAGACGTAAAGCAATGTCTGGTCGTAACCAACGTGTAATGATGGCTAAGAAGTATGAAGTGTCCGAAGTGTAAAAACAAAACAGAGACAAAGGATTCACGTCTGCAATCAGATAATTCTGTACGCAGACGTAGAGTCTGCAGAGTTTGTGGGCATACTGTACGTACTACAGAGATTGAAATTGAAAATAATTTTCTAACGGGCAGTATGCATTTGATACGTAAAGCAAACGCACAAAAGAAATATACCAAGCCACAGAAAAAAATTCTAAAGAAGCGTCAAGAAACAGTAGACTTTGACCAAATGACAGATGAAGAACTCGAGGCTTGGATATACAATGACAATGAAATTTGACGAATGACTGCAATTATGCTACAGATTGATAATGAAAAGCTATACAGATGTACTCAAAGAATTGTCAGAACAAAATAATATCAACCTCAAAAAAGCATTTGTTGAGGCAGGGATACCTACGTCTACATTCTATCGAGCAATGTATGGTCAAGACATAAGGTACGTAACTGCGAAGAAAGTATATGACTGCATTAGAAAAACAATTCAATCATTACAATGAGACGATAAACGTACCAATCGTTTATCAAGACCTTGTTCAGCAGTTAGTACACCAACGTCATAAAAAAAATATTTCGCAGGAAGAATTAGCACACAAGATTGGTTGTGCCAAATCTCTTGTGCATAAATGGGAACAATACAAGCGAGTGCCTAGTGGTTTCTTGCTATCGTGTTGGGTTGAAGCTCTTGGTTGCAGGTTCAAAATCTACAAGCAAAAAGCTAAAACGTAATCGTGCAAAGTGCGAGGCTTGTGGTGTAATAGCTACAGACTTCGTTGCACCAAAAGTTGATATAGGCAAGTGGTGTATTGTTTGTGTCGACTGTTACTTGGAGGATAAATGGCAACTAAAAGTCGCAGAAAAGGTAACTACCACGAAAAGAAAATCGAGAAGACGCTTTCGGAGATGGGACTCAAAGTTAAAAGGCAACCACTCTCGGGATCGTTGGGAGGCGAGTATACTGGAGATCTCGTCCTCGAGGTCGAAGGACAAAGACTGGTAGTAGAGGTGAAGTATAGAAACAATACTACATTTCCATCTGCGTTTACCACTTTCAAGGACAGAGATGTAGTAATCTACAAACGTAGAACTGGTACACCTCAAACTATAATTATGTTTACAGAGGAGATATTTGCAAAACATATTGCACCAAAACTAAAATGAAAGGAGAACACAAATGTCATTCTTACTGATGGCAAGAGCAATGAAGTCTGATATTCCAGACTGCTATGCTAAATGGCTGATGGTCGCATTATGTGATCATGCCAATGAAGAATCCCATCAATGTTGGCCGAGTCTAGATTTACTTGCAAAACGTACTGCAATGAATCGAACTACAGTTACACGTAAACTTAACTGGCTCGAAGCTAATGGTTGGATACAACGTAAACGAGGTAACAATAGACGCTCGACACTCTATACTGTTTACCCAACGTTGGTTGCACAATGCAACTCTATAGTTGCAGAGAGCAACACTAACCTATCATATAAACCTAAACAAATAATAAAGGAGCAGAAGATGATACCAGACGATTGGAAACCCTCTGATGAATTGATGCTTCAGCTAAAGCAAAAAGGAGGCAACGTAGATTATGACTATGAAATCGATCAGTTCCGTGATTACCACAATGCCAAAGGCTCAAAGTTCAAAGATATCAACAGAGCATTCCAGTACTGGATACGAAATAGCATTAAGTGGAACGCAGACAGAACAAGCAATCAAGCGTCAACTGGAGGTAAACAATCCAACAGAACTAGACAAAAGCCTAGTTTCTTCAATGGAATCTATACTCGGATCACCGATACGGATACGTGATAGGATACGATATCCACAAGAGGGTGGTATGACTATCGAATTGATAGGGATAGACATACCAAAAGATGCCGATTTAACGGCCATAGAGAGGGCTAGAGTAGCCACTACGCAATCTATGGTAGGATTGCCTATCAAAGAACTAGAAAAGCGTCTGGCAATGCTTATGACGCTTCTTATTAAACCTGCTCAAGAGAACATTGATGACGTATCTGTACGTATCAAAGCACTAGCTACTGAACTATCAAAGCACCCTGCAGATATTACAATACAAGCTATCGAGAGTATCAAGCGTAGCAACAAGTGGTGGCCTACGTACTCAGAGTTCTATGAAAGGATTGCTCCGTACGAGCAAAAACGAAAGCTATTGATGTTGGCTTTAAATAAAAAACATCTTGAACTAACTGCATAAATGCAGTACAACTAAATAAAGGAGAACACACAATGGATAAAGACAGAAGAAAGTATCTCGGTGGTAGTGATCTTAACAGACTAGTACACGGAGATGATAACGAATGGCATCAGCTATGGGCAGAAAAGACTGGTCGTGCTGAAGCTGAAGATCTGACTGACAACCTTGCAGTACAGATTGGTATAACTACCGAACCACTTAACATACATTGGTTTCGTAAAACATACGAGTTCCAAGTTAAAGAACAGCAATGGCGTGAGATGAACTACGAGGGCGTACCTTGTGGTGGTACTCTTGATGGTGTCATTGAAGAAGAACCAACGTTTGTTGAGTGCAAACATACTTATGATAGTAACAAGATGGTAGATGTTGCTGAAAGATATATGCCTCAAATGCAATGGTATATGTTTCTTAGCAATCTTGATGGTTGTTATTTATCAGTAATCTTTGGCAATCGAAGATGGGAAGCTACGTACGTCAAGAAGAATTGGTCGTACATCAACGAACTGAAACTACTAGCCAAGAAGTTTTGGAGTGCAGTAGTTGAAGACAAGTCTCCCGTAGTCGAAGACAAACCTATACTCAGCATTGATGATATAGAATTGAACGATATGGTTGCTCGTGATGCTTCACAAGATAACCACTTCAATACATTAGCTGATGAGTATATCGAGTTCGAACAACCTGCTCGTCAGTTTGAGAGAGCAAAGAAAGAACTCAAAGAAATCGTAAAGCCGAATGAACGTAAAGTTTATACGGACAAACTAGTAATCAATCGGGACAAGCGAGGATCTTTACGCTTCACTATCCCAACTAAAAAGGAGAACACACAATGACAAAACAAGCACATGACAATCTAAAACTATGGAATGCAGTAGCTACGACAGACAAAAAATATCTCAAGCCAGTTAGCTTTGGTGCGAGAAAGTTTACTGCTATTGATCCACAGTATCAAATCAGAGAAGTAACAAAAGCATTTGGGCCAGTTGGTCATGGGTGGGGTTGGGAATCCAAAATGGATTTCGTCAACTTTGCCAATGGCGATACTGCGTGTGTGGCTCATATCACTATCTGGACTAAAACTAAAGATAATTGTTTTGGCCCGTTTAGTGGTTGCCGTACATTCTTCAATAGTGCCAAGACTAAAACTAATGAAGATGCACCAAAGATGGCAATAACAGATGGATTAACCAAAGCGATATCACACTTAGGTTTCAATGCAGATGTATTCCTAGGTGAGATGGACGGCAACAAATACACGGCTGATAGCAACAATAGAAACAACAAGGAGGACTTCTAATGTCAGACGAATATGATAATACTAACTCGGGAATCTGTGGTACACCATTTGATGACCAAAAATTTATCTTGCAGGGCAAGGTAGATGTTGCAGGTAACGAACACAAATTTGCAATGGTATCGTGTACTAACAGAGATGGTAGCAAACGTATAGATGTCTATCGTAAGGTAGGTGCTATATTTCCTAATGATAAAACTGACAATGAAAACAAACCAGATTATACTGGTAACATTGACAACACTACACTAGCTAATACAACAGAAGAAGTGTATAGATTAGCAGGGTGGCGTAGAGAAAAAGATGGTAGAAAGTTTATGACTTTCCAAGTTTCTGAAAAGCAGAAACCTCAAGAAGAACAAGTTGAGGAGACTGATCCGAGAACAGAGCCAGTCATTGATGACGCTGACGAAATACCATTCTAGAGATTAGAGGTGCGATAGCAGTAAGTGTGTTCTCCTGCTATCCACCTCACCATTACAATATCAAACCTTGCCTATACTTACTGCCATCATAGGTTAAACATTGGTGGCGATTCTCATCTTTACTTCTGTAGCTACAATGCACCCAACCAGTATTACCACCTTTGTAACACTCAAGTATTAGCTGATCGAATGATAGGTTCTCACTAATCCACATTGCCAGTTCATAGTTATCAACACCCATCACTTCAAAATCTACTGCTTGACCTAATGCGTGTTGACTCTTGCTATTACTACCAATCGCTTCACATAAATTCACAGATCTATAACCACTACTAGGTGCAATAGGTCTAGCATAATTATCTCTTACTGGTTCTAATATATTTTCACAAACAAGTTTCATATTCACAATATGTTCACTAGTCGGTGTATTATCTATTCCCAATCTCTCAGCAGTCTGGCTCTTGCACATCTCTGATAAAGTAAAATTAGTACTTAACTTCATTACTTCTTACCAAAAAATTTAGTTGCTCCACGGATTCCAAACGAGGCGGCAACAATAACACCTAAAGAATATTGATACCACTCTGGCATCTGACTCAAGGCTTCAAACCCCTCTGAGACTATCTTTCTGCCACCCGATCCACAGAAAGATAGAATCAGAGGGACGCTGAATAGTAGAGTTAACCACTCATCTTTCCACGAAGTAGCTGATGCATCTGCCATAGATTTATCCCAATCTATTTCGCCAGTTGCTTTCTTCTCCATAATAGTAGCCTCAGCTTCTGCTTTAGCTACAGACACTCTTGCTTTAGCTTTTGCCTTAGCAACACTACCCTCTAACCAAGTACCAACTATACTTCCTATTGGGCCAATCAATGCTTGAAACATATATATCTCCTAAGTAAACATTAACATTAATATAATTATAACTACAACAACCATAAGACCACCAATAATCAATAGCACAAACTGTAGGTCGTGCATGAACTGGTCGTGCCGTCTACGTTTTTCTGCACGTTCTTTAGCTTGTTGTTCTTTCATAGCTTGAATACGTCTGGCACGTTCAGCAATAATACCTTGCCACGTGCCGTGTCCGAAACGCATATCAATTAATTGACGCATTTCGTCCATGTGTTCTCTAGCTAATTTGGCGTTGATTGTTTCTTCAGCAACAGACTTAACACTAAAAGGATCATTAGCTTTGCGTCTGTCTTTTTGAACTTGCTTTTCACCTTCGAAAAGTTTGTCAACTTCGTGTGCAATATCTCCGACATCTTTCGCAGTAGCTATTGCAGATTTAATACCATCTACTGCACTCTTTACTAGAGCGATACCTGCTAACGTTTCGGCTACGACCATAGTTCATCACTTCATAATCAGCGATACTAACAATACTATTGTAGTACCTGCAGTTCCTATCATTATGTGTTCTAACCTGCGTATCCGTATTATAGTTTCTCTCCACCTTTCAGCACATACTGCTTCGTGCGTGTCTATCTGAGACTTAACATCATATACAGATGGTTTTGCATTCATTTAAGCAATACCAAAGCGTCATATATATCTGTTACACTTTTACGAATAGACGCTACATCTGTTTTAATATCATCACTAGCATCAACTAGATCAGCAGAACTATACTTATTGTTAACATGATGGTCGACCTGCATCTTTACTTCTGCATCATAGTACGCACGTACTTTCTTTGCGTCTGATGTACTAGCTATTTCAAACTTATCATCATTCTTTTTGTTGAACTCAGAAAGCCAGTCGTCCCACATTGTTACAAATACAGAGCCATCAATAAAATGCCACAAGATTGGTCTTGCGTAATCTTGGTCTTTACCTGCACCATCTGGAGCAGGTAGCTGAATAGGGTGTACAATCTCTTCTTTTTTTAGAGATGTTTTATACAACTTTCTTTTTAGGTGTGGTGTGTATGTCATTATATCTCCTATGGGTTTCTCTTATGCCAAAAATGATGGTGTACATTTTGACTACAACCATGTTGGTAATAGTAATTGTTACCTATCATATAAAGATCAGCAGTTGTCGTGTTAGCGAAGTGTGTCCAGTAGCCACTATAGTAATGACCGACAGAAACAATATCGGTAAACTTCTTATCTGTAGCACCAACCCACCATTCAGTTTGACCTGTTAGTGTATGTTGCATTGGAGCAGGATATAAGAATGCTTTGTTAAATGACTCAGCACCAGTATTTGCACGATATTCATAGGCTTGTGCCATATATCCCCAAACCCACAATCGACCTTGTGTATCTAAACCCCACCACATTGGTGAGTTATAGCCACTAGTTCTACAAGGGAAACAAGCAATCATATTGTTTCTTGGGAAAGTTAATGCAGTTCTACTTACTGTACCATCTGCACTACTGTTTACAGTATTGTGGTAATCACCAAACGTACCAGTACTAGGTGTTCTTACTGACTGGTTCGCAGTCGTATTACCTTGCATATGTTGTCCGTTACCATTGTAACCAAACATTCTAAACGGCATACCAGTGTTAGATGCAATCGTATAAGTATACATATCGCCTGGGCCGTCTTGTCCTGCAGTGTTACCAAGCCAAGCTAAAACACTAAGAGTCGAGTTATTACCAGATGTTTGAATTGCACTAAAGTTTTCACTACCACCTATTTGTGTCCAACTAGATTGATCGGTTGTATTACCCGTAGCTAATTGTCCTGCACCATTGTTTCCAATGCCATATAGGTTGCCCGTTGTATCAATGTAGTAGCCACTAGCATCAATACCACCATTGTAATAATACGTACTTGCACTCAAGATCTGTTCACAATTAGATACTGCAGTCATTTGTGCAAATGATGTTCTTGCACTACCTAGTGATGAAACACCAGTTACATTAGCACCCGAGTGATACGCAGTACCATCTGACTTAACAGCATATGATTCATTGTATCCAAGTGATAGAGATACAATACCAGTTAATCCACTAACTATTGTAGGCTCAGAAGTATTTGATGTGCTACCTAATCCGTGAGCACCATTGCCACCCCAACCCCAAGACATTACTCGTCCATCATGCAGGATAACAAATACTCGAGTGTTACCCATAGCTTGATAACCTCTCGGATCGCTAATTGCTACACCCGATACTTCACAAGTAATACTGTTATTAGTTGCATCTGGCCCAAGATAAGGGTTTCTTACCCATTGAAATGTATCTGTTGTATGACCAAGACCAAGCATACCATTGGAGTTTTCACCAATACACCAGAGATTACCTTTATTAGTTAACGCCCAACCTGCGTTACCCGTATACCAAACTCTTACAAACTTTTCATCTGCCGCCATACCCCCATTTTCCATAGAAAGGTTGCCGACAATTTGTACTCTTGGATTGTAACTACCATTAGAAAAAGCACCTATGCCGTGAGACATATACCCAGTTTGCATAATTTCGTGATTACTATTAATCCACATACAACTAGTATATGAACTCATCATTTCGTCATATGGTCGTTTAACTGGCCCACAAGCACCATTTGGCATACCATCTTGAGGAATCCAGTCAGCACTAGCACCCGATTTACCTGCGTATTGTGCTAACCACGGATATTTACCATCAGTACCAAAGAGCGTTGTGTTAGTTGTGTTAGCGTACAAAGGTACGTTTGATTGTAATACATCAATACCCTCAAAACCTTTTTGACTTGCATAACCTAATGTATTACTGCCCGTTACTTGTAGTGATTGACCTACTGCACCTGCAGGTAAACGAATCGCACTCGATCCGTCATGGGTCATTATATCTCCACTAGTTGTTAGAGGGTTTGTACCCTCTGCCATTTTATTCCAATTTGTAGTAACAGTAGGTAAGTTACCCGTTGTTGCTGTAATTGCTATATAAGAGCTACCTTGATAGGAAACTGCATCATTTACCTCATAAGCAGTAGAGGCATCATATGCTCCTTTCCAATTTACCCTTAATTTTCCTACGTTTAAAGTTGCCACTATAACCTCCTATGGTGTTGTTATAATTAAGTCGCCAGATGTGTCTAACGAAAATCCAATATTAGGACTGCTAAAAAAGTAGTTGTCATAATCGCTTAGATTAAATGTACCACTACCACCCAAAACTGAATTATCTACGACCAAATGACCCGTAGACGTATCTACTCTTAATCCATAAAACACACCATTATTTGTTGCTGAAGTTGCAAACTCATAAGCATTTTCTGCTGAGTTTACTTGAATGATTTTACCTGCTTGACCAGTAAAACTAGTTGGCAAGTTTGCGTTAGCTAGTGCAGTTTGTGCATCATTCTTTGCGTTTACTGCATCTGTCTTTGCTTGTTGTGCATCTGTGTTTGCTTGAACTGCATCTGCCGCATTTTGACTTGCAGTAGCAACATTTTGACTAACGTTATTTATATCAGTAATACTTGGCCCTGCCTCTGCTTGACCAGTAGTTATATTAAAAGCCAGAGTCTTACCTTTTCTTGAATCAAGACTTGGCAATGTTATTGAAGCCGTTGTATCAGAAGCATCAAGTGTCAATGCTCGTGTAATACCATCTGCTAAATCGGCATTGATAGCAATCATTCTATCAAGCTCAGTATTAAGCTGATTTATGTTAAATGCACCTGCAGTTGGAAAGTCTGTAATTCTTTGTAAAGGTATAGAACGTGTAATAACTATAGAAGTACCACCCGTACCACCAGTAAGCACCGAGTTAAAAACAACATCACCAGTTGTACCCGAGCCACCAGTTACAGTAAAAGCAGTATTAACTACACCATCAATAAACACAATGATATCAGTACTATCAAAAAACTCAAACGTTGTAGGAAACGATTGACGTGTATTACCTTGTGCTAATGTGTAGGCAATCCTTGGATTATTTTCATTCAGTTGTATAGTCATATCTACCCTTTACCACTATTGTCATATTTGCTCAACGCACAATTAGAACCTTCCAACTTTCTCTATGCCAGTACCAATATCGTTAACGAAGCCTTTTAAAAACCATAATCTAGCAAATGGTAAATCTTTGATTATGTTTTTTGCACCCGTTCCATACTCACCTCGAACAAAGCTACCTAAACCATCATAAAGCAAACTGTCTCCCCAACCATATCCTGCACCACCTATATCACTAGCTACTTGTGATACATGACCAAACATATCGTCTCTTGGTTTGTCTACAAACTTTGGCTGAATCAAACCAAATCCTAAGTCTGGGCCACCTAGTTTTGCTGATGTAACCATTCCCGTGTAATACAAGTCGCTAAATAATGCCAGTAATCCACTTTGGTCAAACGCTCTAGCAAACTTGTCTTCCCAATCCATATTCTCCCAGTTACGTCTGCCACCTTCTGTTAGTTGCGACTTGATATATATACTCATATACCCAAGACCCATTGCACTAGCAAAAGCAATGTACTTGTTACGCACTTGTCCTTGTGCGTATGCACTAGTTATTTTGTTCATTGCCGCAAAACTGTAGCTAAAGAACTGAAACGGCATACCTAGTAGTCCAGTTTCCATTTGTGCATAACCTCGAACACGAGGATCTTCTTTCATGCCAAATGCTCTAGCAATCTTTATAGGTATAAATACACGACCATCTACGATTTGTGGTAAGTCAGCAGGTGTACCCATCAATACAGTATTAAGAATACCTTGACCTAAGTTACCTCTAAATGTTTTAACAAGGTCTGCATATTCTTTTCCCCATCTTTCTGTATTAGCTATCCACAACCCGTTATTAGTTTTAGTAATTGTTCCATCATCAACTAACTCTTTGATTCTACGTGCATTCTCAAAACTAATACCATATCGACTACCATACTCTAGTTCTTGTTTAGTAAGAGCTTTACTACCAGTTGCACGTTTCATAGCAATATCAATATACGTATGGCATCTGGCGGCACTATCTAACGACTTAAATATCTTTGTCATAGGTGCTAGTAAATTTAACATATAAAAAGCGTTCTTTGCTTCGGCAGCACCTCTTTCGTATCTACCCCAAAACCCACTCTTGTTAGATAATGGGTCATTAGCTAGTTCTTCACTAAAACGTAAACCCCCTTGTTGTTTGATAATATCAATTATCTCACCTGCAATTACACCCTCATTAGCATTTAGTCGTACACCTTTTTCAGTAACCATACCCTGCAATACTTTGATAATAGTACCTGCATCATGCTCCATCATAATCTTTGCCATATCTGGTAATGTAGAAAACCCTGCACTACCAAGATAATTTAGCTGAGCACCATCACGCAGTACTTGGATAATCTTGTTATCCCATCTATCTGGATCTCTTTGTACTGTACCAACAACACGCTCGTACATCACATTAAAGTCTTTAACGATAGAGTTTACTTTATCAGCGTTATATCCTGCTTCGTAACCAAGCATAGATATATCATCAATAACTTCATCAAGTGTTTTATTGCCGTTCATAAGTGCAAACTCATATCGAGGTGCAACTCGATTTGTGTATGCTTTCATAACTCTAAACGGATCTGTTTCTATAAAATCAGTTACAAGTTTATTAGGTATATCTAACGTTCTGTGCTTGAAGTGTTTTGACTTACCCATACCAAAGAAACTATTAGTCTCGTTGGTAGTATCTCTCATATTCAACAATCCATCTGTCGTTTCTTTAGCACGTTGCTGAGCAGACTTAAGATCTGGCTTAAGTTCAACACGCTCATACTTACCTAGTTTCTCGTTAAATCTAAAAATAACTGGATTCTTCATATACCAATCTGTAAGAATCTCCTCAAACTTAACTCTG
>MDTA01143236.1_pt1 | contig 22361 bp, 10 predicted proteins | sample 811151 | NCBI WGS metagenome assembly MDTA01 (sample SAMN05326648, study PRJNA326480) | marine metagenome | isolation source: seawater | place: Indian Ocean: South | collected 2010
GTCGCGCGAGGAATAATTACTGTCTCTGGAGTAAATGAGACTCTCTAGCTTCATGCCTGCGTCAGCTGGCAGGGCTTCCACAAAATCATACGCCCCCATGATCACACAGTCAATCAGTTGATGAATAAAGTCCCCTTCTGCCGAATTGAACTCAAATTCTGTGTTCTCCAGCATTTCCGTTGCCGTTGAAATGTAGTGGTCCATGGTCGACCCAGCGCAGGTGCTCACGTGGGCAAAATTGTCGGCGTTGTCAATGTTTGCTGACGGCTGCGTGCTGTAGGTATCCACGACATTTGTGCTGCTTCCGCTCATCAAGGTCTGGGTGTTGTACAGAACCTTGCAAGAAATCTCAGACTCTTCCTGGTTGCATACCGTGCTTCCGGACCCGCGGCACGCCCTGATGCTCTCAGAAAACAAATCGTCTCCCTCTGCAAAAGAGTTCGTGGACAGGTAGCCGCAGGCATCATGGCCCTGGTTTGCGCCTGCTGAGCTTTTAATGTATTGAAAGTACTGCGAAGGCGAGGTGTCAAATGGATTCCCGTCCATCTTACGCGCATTGGCCTCGAAGAACAGAAACATACACGTCCCGATCGAGTTGAGAGTGGGGCCGTCTCTGAGACATGTTTTGGTGCCATCATCGAGGACGTTATCGAGCTGGAGCTGCAAAGCCTGGATGTCAAACGTGGTGACTGCGTGCCCGCGCTGCTGTTGAATAATCTCTTGCATATCCTCGTTGTAGATCATGAAGGCCCCCCGGTCAAAAATTTTTCCCGCAAAGTTATCCCTGCATCGCGTCAAAATCGAGAGGGGGTTGACGCCATTCTGCATCCAGTTTGTAAAATCGGGATTGTTGACCTGGAGCTGCTTGCAGTCCGAATTCCCTTGACCGACACAGTCGAGATACTGGTACAGCAAGCTGTTTGAGTTTCCATCCAACATTTGTTTGAGCTCCGCAAACGAGTACGGGTTGTAGATATATTTGACATGTCCGGTCCCGTCCAAGACTTCGAGGATGCCGCTACACCACAGCGCGGCTCCCTCGGGCCCCTTGTCGGCCGCATGTTTGGCTATTTCGTACCGCTCATCGCCACAGACACACTGCGCCATGAAACGAATGTTGCTGGCAAAGGGTCTGCATTCCAGGGGGTCAAAGGCTGACACGAGACGCGCTGCGCTCTGCAGGATGCCTAGGAGCCAGTCTACGTTGGTGTTGATCTGATTAAGCATGACGAACTGGTTATAATTGGCAGAAATCAGGGCAAGCGAGGGCGCGGAGCTGGCCAGGTCAACAAAGACTCGATTGATCTTGTTGCTTCTTCGCGTGATCTCCACCTTTTTCGGAACGCCGCCAAAATCTCGCAGCATGTTTTGCTGGATAATGTCATTGTCTGACGGGACCTTGGAATCCGACGTCTGAAAACTGTTGAAAATACAAATATTTGTCTCCTCGCTTCCAATCGTGTTGTCGAGGATATTGACAACGCCCCCAGAAAGCTTGGCAAGCTGGTCAGATCCGCACAAAATGAGCTTGGCCGACATGTACATGTAGTGCGGCGCGCCGAGCAATATCGAGTTGATGACTTCTGTGACATAGGTCGTGAGAGACCGTACCCTGAACTGGTTTTTTGGGGAGATAAAATCCATGTCCCGCGAGCTGATCCTGGTGGAGGACTCGATTCGCAGGCGCTGAACGTGGTACACGGTCGAGAAGATGGCCGGAATGATGGCGCTAATGTGTGCGCATATGTCTTTCAACTCGCAGAACCGGCCCGTGTAGTAGTCAGACAAGGACTGAATGTCGATGGATTGCGAACGCAGCGTTTTTTGCGAGAACGAAAATATGCCCACGTAAAACTCAACAAAGGCGCTGAATCCGACCTTGGCGTCCACCAGCAGGTACTCTGCGGCTTCCTTGACAATGCCTCCAGACACGCAAAAGAGGTTTTGGTGGTTGAAGGTGGTTGCAATGCAACGGCGGGTGGCACAATTTTCGGCCGCGTAGCATCGTCTGCGAAGTTCTGGGTCGGTGCATTTGAAACAGGACATGAAGTTGCATTCGGGCTGCACGGCGATGTTTTCGATTGTCTGAAGCTTGTCCTCTACGGCAATACTCCAGAGGGCGTCGGTGGCCTTCTCCTTTTCAAACCGCATTTCATTCAGCCATGCGCTTCCGTCGTTGGACGCCACGGAGTTGCAGCTCACAGAGGAATACTTGAAAATGTCACGGTCCACCTCCGGGTACGCCAGGTACATGAACCGCGCGCGGCACGCACTGCTGAACGTGGTTGGGTCGCGCGAAAACTCATAGAGCCCGGCGTCGCGAAAAATGTTGGTGGCGCCGCCGGAGAATCGCGACAGAGCAAGCTGGTAATCGTCTCCACGGGCTTCCAAGAACAACGTAGAGGTCGTGGCATTCCTCTTTATTTCAAACAGCGTGGCTGTCATGATGTCTCTGTCTTGATCTCGTTTGTTCTGAAAATGGTAATACCCCCACTGCGAGTCGCCGTACTCTGAAACGGCAAACGACCCCCTGCCAAACATTTTGGTGTATGCCAGCCACCCAAGAGAGTGCATGTAAGATTGGTGCGGGGCATCCCACGTTTCCAAAACGTCCACCGCGACGTCAAAGCCTGTAACTGCCATCATGCCGACAAACGACTTTCTCTGAAAAACCTCCTCGCCCCGGTCCTTGCCGATGTTAACACTAAGGGTCATTGTGAAAAGCAAGCGACAGTCCTCAGTAGTATCGATTCTCGGGGCGACACTGACATGAGTAAAGACGGGGTTCAAAGGATACGTCTCATCCCCAATGTCGTCGCTGTCAATAGGCTCCTCGTCGAAAACCAAATCATAAACTCGCTTTTCCTCCGTCTTCCTGTCATTGGCCACCGACACGCTGTCGACAACCCAACCCGCGCGCTCCTCGCCCGCGCTGTCGACGCTGATGAGGTACACTCCGTTTTTGTACATTTTTTTCTCCCATGCCACGAAGAGGACGGAAAACTCTGTGCCGGGAAGTCGTTCGTGCAGCACCACGACATCAATCACCTGGTGATAATCCCACCTGCTGTAGAGACTGTCATCTGCAGCTTCGTCGGTGTTGTCTGACAAGAGAAAAAATTCATGGGCATGCTTCAGCACCCCTGACATGTGCAGTTTCATGTACATGACCCCCTCTGCCGACATCTTGACACAAATGGAATGGTACACCCATTTCCTGCTTCGTCCAATGTCGTCGTTGGCCGGAATCAACCGACCCACGACCACCAGGAGTCGGTCGCATCCTAATCCTTCGTCCAAATCTGACAGCTGCTGCACCGTGATGGGCTCAAACGGCTCAACATCCGCCATCCCTTCAATGGTTTCAAACGTGGTGGGCACGCTGGTCTTGTACTGGCCGAAAACCCGTGCCCCTGGATTACGCACGCGCGCCTTTTCTACCTCAAACTGCAAGATGTCCACGGAGCACTTTTCCTGGCAGCTCTTTGTGTACCCGCACCGCTTGAAGGCAGACAGCGGCTGCGGCGTGATCGTGGTGAGTTGCTGCACAGAGTCAAATGCACTTTCGGTACAGATCTGTCCTAGCTCCGAGTCCATGCCGAAATATTCTGCAACCTCACTCGGCACGTTGTTCATCGCCATCAACGCGAGATCGACATGCTTCAAGGCTTTGCTGGGCATGTCCAACAGATTGGCGCGGAAAATATCGACCATTCCTGTGCACATGTCAAACCGCTGCTGGTTGTTTCTCGGGTCTCTGTCGCTCCAGTACGCTCTGTAGTGCTCCTGGATGGAGTCGGGCATAATTTCGAGACATTGTGATACGTCCTGCCGGTTTTCGACACTGCAAATACAGTTGCTCGCGTCGGAAAACACCACCATGGTCGAGAATGTGCGCACGCCGGCGTAGTACACTTCCACCACAGCACGACACGCGTGAAACGCAGTCTGTCCAAGTGGGCCGGCGGAATCCAGTGTGACATGGGGCAGCCGATTGCAAAACATAAGCGCCGGTCCAAACACGATATTTTTCATCTGATTGTTCTCGAGGGAATCAAAGACGAGGTTGCTGATTGCGCGGAACACGGTCAAAATGATATTGTTTTGTGATGCACGGATGTTTTCGTCGACAAAGCGCAGCAAGATCTCGTCCCACAGAAATGACAACGCCATGAACCCAGTCAGCGCCGCTGCTGTTGCGAGGTTTATGGCTGCAATGACGGCGTTGTGGCTCCAGTGCGCTACGTTGGGGTCCAGTCCTATAAAGAGGGACAGGTAGCGAAAGGTTTTCAACACTGTCAGGTCCATGTGGCTGTACATATTCACAATTTGCTTTGCTATCGGCTTCACAGAGAGCGGTAGGTGTGTGTTTTCATACGCCCCGTGATGCAGCAGGAACCCGACGTCGTTCTCACCCTCGCCATAGAACTTTTGCTCTAGGATACCAAAAAGATTCAGCATGTATCGGTTGACGACGAGCTCTGTGGTTTCGACGCCAATCAAAATGTTTTTGGCGACCAGGGTCATAATGTCCGGGACCAGTCGGTCGGTTTTGGCGATCCGGTTCACTGACCATGGCCTGTCTCTTCTGAGGGCAAGGGTTCTCGTGTGCACAAAATAAATCCTCGTTTCCGATCGTTCGGGCTCTGGATATGGGCACTGTGGGTCGTCTGGCAGCCGCAGGCCGACGTCGTGCTTGATGTAGCGCAGAAAGCCATGGCGCACTGCGACCATCACGTTGAGTTCGTCAAAATACGACACGCTCTCGATAAAGAGGTTGTTTCTGGTCGGAGACTGTATGTTTTCTGCACTCCAGAAGCGGTCGTCTCCGTCAAAGACGACTTCGCGCGTGAGGTTTCCGGAGCAGGAGCGCGCCAAGAGATCGTCGTAAAAGAGCTGATTGCGCTCGAGCAAAAGCTCTCCTCGCGAGCATTCGTACAGAGGCCGCGAAAGAAACAGGCGGCTGCTGCGGAAGTTTCCGTCTACATCGATTGATGTCACCGAACCCTCGTCATAGCAATCCTGCAGGTACGTCTGCGGAATCACCTCAAGGTCAGGATTGACGCCGTAAAAGAAACCGGTGCGGGTTTGAACGCCCAGGTTGCGGTCGGCAAACACGTCTGAAGTTGCATACGGGATGCGGATGACATGGGACGTGGTCGAGCGGTCCAGCTGCCATCCAGAGGAAGCGGACTCAGACGGGATTTGATTGATGCTCTCGCGAACCTCATATCGCCCCAAAATCGTCGAGGTGAGGCGCATGACACTTGTGGTCCATACACACTCTCCGTTTTGAATCGAGCACGAGGGCACGATAATGGAGTCCCCTGCAAACGCGACAGGCTGTTCCCAGGCCCATTCGAACCCAATCATTTCCCTCTCACGCTCCAACGGCACAAGTTCTGATGTATTCGTGGCGGCTAAGTTGGTCTGCACGGCCGAATTGAGCTCAAGGGGGCGGCACACGGACTCAGATCCAGACGAGGTTCTCCGTGTCAGCAACCCAGTGGCTTCTTGCAGGTTGGGGGTCTCTTTGTCGGAATCTAACGAAAGCAGCAACTCGTCCCCGCTCAGAGAGCACCGCGCATTGGTTCTCCACACACCGCCCTCGATCGTACGTTTTCCGTATAGCGTCATTGGGTTACTGCCACTGCCTCGGTGATGCATCGCCAGGCAGTATGGGAAACAGGAGGAAAATCTCGAGCCCTCGACACATGCTACGCGGTTCTTGTTGATGGTACTCTGGGTGTCTCCGTTATACTTGAACGACTTTTCGCGGATGCAAAGAGGTTTCACGTACACAACGGCGTCCACGGAATTGCATTTTCTGCTGTCCTGCATGCACTCGCGTGCGGGACTGGCAAAGGCAAACTCGCGCGACTCGAGGCGGTCGTCATTTTCCTCGGCACTGATCTGCGGGAAGCGGACGGGTTGCACGGAAATTTGGATGGCATCACACGAGAGGTAATCTGCACTCAGGCTGTTCTCGAAATTCACGTCGATTGTGTGGGTTCGTTCTTCGCTGTCAAGCTCCGGGCCGGACGTGAGGGAAAACACAGAAACAGAGCATTGGATGCGTACGCGTGCATTCACCATGGCGCAGCTGCACCCCATAAGGCTTGTTCGGTCCTCACCGTCGTAATCCACTTCGTCTGCGGTTTGTTGAAAGGAGATTGGGGCAAGGCCGTGCCGAAGGTCGATGGCTGGGCGAAACGCAGCCTCTTGCACGCGATTGCCAGTCGACACGGGCGCTCTCCATATTATCTTGGCCCCGTCTGTGTAGACCACGGTATACTCGTTCATTCTGACGACTGCGTATTGATGCGTCGAAAAATGTGCAGCGATATCGCCCTGTGTCAGCATCTCTTCTCCGACAAGCACGGTGGCTTGCTTTGTTCTCCGCAGAAACAGGCTGAACAGTGCGTCGTTTGCCGCTTGAATCCAGTCGTCCAGCAAATCTCCAGTGTCCAGAACCCCGCGCTTGACGTAAAAGAAGATCGGCCGTGCGTCAGGGATGCAATAGAAAAGGCTGTGGTGGTTCTCCAGTGCCAATCTGCATCGAAGTTGGGTCGTGTCCCACATATCCCATACGACTTGCAAGCCGATGTTGACAATGGCGGAAAGGATTCTCCCGAGGGTGCGCTTTTTGAGCGGATATGTGGCAACTTCGATGAAGCCCAATCCGATGGGACATAGCTGCGTCGAGAGCTCAATGATGCTGGAGACAGCATATTGTAGATTGAAAATGCTGTCCTCCAGTTTCAATTCTCTGTTTTCGAAATCCAGACAGGACACCGATTCCGGCACCAAAATGTTCGCGTCTCCGCCCCACTTGAAAAACCTGCACTCCCAGCTGGCCTTCATCCAGTGAAAAATGGCGGACGAAGCACCAGAAATCGCCAACCCCAGGTTCAAAATGATCTCAGTCACATATTCTTTGGCATCCAAGTCGTTTAACACCAGCTTCATTAAATTGATGAGGATTCGCTTGCCCGTGTCAATGAAAAAATTCCAAAGAGGAATGAGAACTTCTGCAGATATCTTGAAAAACCACGCACCATTTCTGATTGCACTGACAGCCGCCGTCTGGGCGATAAACTTGTTGTAGGCAGATTCAATATATTGCAGGAGGGTCGAGTAGTTTTCGTGTACAGCGTGCAAAATGACAATGATTACAAGGAAAGGAAACAGCCATAAGAGCGTGCGAAAAACATAAATAGCGGCTTGTGTCACCAAATTCATGAGGCCTGAGATCAAGCTCTCGACAAAGCCCGACACGCTCGACGCACTCAACTGCTTGTCCTGGTTCTTGTTTTTCAAAGCCATGGAAATTGAAAATAAGCCCGTGGCAGTGAAAGAGACGGTCGAGATGACCCCCATGCCAATAAAGTAAACGAGATACGAAAGACTGAAAATAAACAGATCATCGTTCAACACAATCATTGCCCAGACGACTCGTTTCTTAACAGGTGACACATATATACTATGCGGCTCTAAACTTTTGATGTATCTTTTCCGCGCCCGTGTGGACGAAATACACTGCCAATTTTTGTCTGGGGTGTATATAAAAGATCGGTCTTGCATGCTCCAAAAATGTGCATGATCGCCCTCGCGTTTTTTCTGGCAACAATCTCCCCGGCCCTGTGCGCAAACTGCAAAAACGTCCCTGCCAGCAGAAATGCACTCGAAGCGCTGCACGGGACACGCTGCGACGAATCCCTGTCCAAGCTCGGGCTTGCAGACAATATGTACTCCAAAAACTCAGACATGATTGAGTTTTGCATGACCCAAAAGGCGTTTCGCGGCAGTGGGACCAGCGACAGTGTTTTCTGTGCTTGTCCCGTCGGCTACACGGACAGCTTGTTCAGTGATTCTGAGTATGATCAGGGCTTCGGGACTGTGCCTGCTGAATCTTTGATTGACATGACATGCGACGTACCATGTTCCGAAGAATTCTTCAAAGTTCTATCAAACGACGACCCTAGCCTCTGTACATGCAAGGCAAAGGCCGGCTGCAGATTCACCGATCGCACGTTCCGAGGCATTGAAACTGCATCCAGTGACGTGATCATTGTTGTGCCGGATGACCTAAGACTAGATTCCAGGAGCGTGTCTTGTTTTGAGACGTGTCAGCATGGAGCCCGTGCCTCTGTCTCTGATATCATAATATGCGAGAACCACGGCGAAATCAATGCCTGCAATAGCAATATGGAGAAAATGGAGTGCCCAGCCGGTGAGTATTTACTGGATTTGAAAGAAGAGGGCAAAAAATGCACCACTTGCACGGCCAGGTGCCCAGAACGCTTTGGCATATTGTCTGCGTGTGACCAGTGGTCCGATCTGCAGTGCGAAATGTGCGAAAACTCGGAATATGTCAGTGAACTCGATGGAAGGTGCGCATCGTGCGACATAGACCAAGTCTACGATCACCACACTAAACGCTGCGTTCGTGCCCAAAGAAACATTCACGACGAGAACCGCGAGGGCTGCGAAGAAGGCGAGATCTACGTAGAACACTTGCCGCACGAGGACAAGTGCAGAGCGTGTCCAATTAACACGAGGCGGTTTGAAAATATGTGCATTTCTTGCCGCGAGAATGAATACTCGGCACGAGTGGGCTCCACTGAGTGCAAGGAGTGTCAGCCTTCTCATGTCCGGGGGCACGGCGAGGTGTTTTGCACGCAATGTTCGGAAGGATATGAGCGCCTGCAGGCGGGAGAAAAGTGCACAAAATGCACCCCTGCCCAATTCAGAAAAACAAACATGCCCGCCTGCGAAGAATGTAAACTGGGTTACATGGCAAACGAGCAAGGAAATGGCTGTCTGCCTGGAAAATCTCGCGACATATGCCCAGCAGACTTCTACTTCTCTGATGCCGAATGCCGCCCTTGCTTTCAGAACAAGACGAGATGCCCGGCTGGCATGAGCTGGAAATGCCACGAGTGCGTTTTGGAGCCAAGGCTTGCAAAGTCCTGCCATCAAGTCTTTGACACGTGGCCAGAAACAGGGGCGCAAGTCGATGCTGAATCCATCCAAAAGTACTCAAATATGCTCTTGCAGAGCGGTGGTGGGTGCTATGGAAAAGTTACAAAAGAAGTTTCTGAAACCGCTTTATTATTCACTTTAAACGCCGAGTATCTTACCGACGGCAGGGCCCGGTGCGGCGTTTGCTGTTCCGAGGGATATGAATTTTTCAAAGCGGTAGAAAGTTCGCTCTACGCATGTCTCAACCACGCGCATCCACAAACGCACCATCTTCTCCCCGACCACTTCTACGAAGCAGACGCTTGAAATTTGCCCTTGATTAAACGCATTAAATCTTTGAAATTTGCCTTTGAGTAACCTAATCAGAGGCCTTGAAATCCTGAATGTGCACCGTCTTGCGACCGGCGTGAATGGCGTTCTTCTGGGACTTCTTGAAAAATTCAACAAGATAGTTCTCGGCATCCTCCTGCAGGGCGCACATGGCTTCCTGCTGGAATTTGCAATTACTTTCGACCCCCGCGCAAATTTCCTTGACGAGCCTGTAGAAGGGCTTTTTCTGAATCAAGTGCTTGGTGGTTTTCTGCAACTTTTTGATCTCGCGGAGGCTTACAGTTCCAGGCTTGAACTTGTACTTCTTCTTCTTCTTCTCAGCAGAGACGTCAGTGGCGGGGTTCGTGGCCTGGCTCTCGATGGCTGTCTGCATCTCTTCCTGCCACGCCAAATCGCAACCCTTATATATTTAGATTCAATTTGCGGCTCACACCACGCGCTGGAAGGCACATCTTGTCGAGAGATGGAAACATTGTGATTTACTGACCTTTTGTCTATTCAAGTATGGGCGAGGCACGACGCAACGACCCTTTTGTGTTGTTTTGTTTTTTTCGCACGCGCTCTATGACGCCCTCGTTGCAGCCGGGGGCTATAAAAGATCCCACCTTGCGATTTTTGGGATATGTCTGGGTACATTCCGTTATCACTCACCGGCAGCGAAGCAGACAAAAGGTCCACACTGCGCAGCTGCATTGAATACTTAAGGAGAATGAAACAATCCGACGCAGTTTACGGCATATGCAAGCAGTCATCCATGCCGTCCCTTCACACTGACTTGATAGAACAACTGCTACACCCCACCGAAAATTGCCGCGATCCTTTTCTGAGTATTAACGACAACTTTGCGTACCGCCTGAAACTAGTGCCACACGATGGGGTGCGTGATAAGACATGCGACCAGGGCAACTTCCTCTTGCATTACACCGAACTATTTCACAATACCCCAACGCAAACTAGCGAAATACCGAAACGAAGAAGGAAGTAGACATGGAAGGGCACCAGTCCCACAACGATGGTCCTGTGTGAGCACGCATGATACCGCTATATAAATCGATCAAGCAAGATTTGAGGGGGTTGAAATGTCATGTAGTTCTGTTTGTTCGCAATACTACAAAAACCTTTCCGACTACTCAAAATTAGACTTGAAATTTTTGATTGGCGACGCAGACTTGAGCGCCGGAAGCGAAAGAGATGAGATTGGCATGTCTTTCCACCGAGAGATGCTACCCGAGATCAATTTCCATTGCTCTAGTCAACTTCTTTGCGTAAGCGAGGATACTGTCATGCAAGCAATGTATGGGTCTGTGCAGCGATACTCCGAGACCCTGCCAGACTTGTCCATTGGCAAAGCACTATTGAATGCGCAAAAACGTGTTTCTTTTCAGGATCTTTTGAATGGGCTTGTCGCAGCCGACGAAGCCTTTATGCCAGAAGTCGTGCGCATTGTCGGTGCGATGGAACAGGCCGTGTTCTTGGTAATGTTCAAAATGCAGCAAGTCGATGCATGCGGGGCGCATCACAAAGGGCCATCGCATGCCGCCATGCTTGAATCGTTTGGGCAAATGTTAATAGACTGTGGCATCATATTGAGTAGAATAAGCTCGGAGCTTCGCAATTTTTTGGTGTCACAATGGAACAGCCAGCTTCCGTGAATAAAACAGAATAATGCGAAATAAGATTTCTTTCGTTTGTATCCCTCATGAAATCAATCACATCCTTCATGAAACGCTCCATGATGTCATGGGGCTCACTGCAGAGCATTTGAACATTGTTCGCGGTCAGCGAAGACAAAACCGGCGTCAAATGCCGATCCTGCAACTTACGCATCGACCCCGTTGGAACGTAGAAATAATCCCTGTTGGAAGGTGTCTCGCGCGACATCTCCATGGCGGTTTCTGTGGCCAAAAGCCGGGGATCCATCTGCAGTCTCAAGGCCGCCGGTATTGAAACGATTCGTTTTAAAACAACAAGAAATTTATTAGTACGGCACGAGAGATCACAATTTTTTCTTTCGGGTGGATTTTTTTCTTTTTTGTTCAAAGTCTCGCAACAGTTCCGAGTTGACAAAGGACGTCCACTCTAAACGGTTGCTGCCTTCAAATTTGACTAGAAACTCTTTGCTTGTGCCACAGCCCCGCACTTTCCTAATACTCTCTGCTGGCAGCATCTTGGACCATTTCCGTACGCGTCGCCGTTTTCTCCAGCTTTGAAGCAGGTCGTCGCTTACTTCAGATGACCACGAATCGAATCGCGGCGTGTAATTTGTCCATCTCAGCAAAAACTCCGTCTTGTTCTTTCGGCTCCTCTCTGCAAGAATAAAATCTACAGGAAACACGCGATCCATGTCCAGTGCGCTTTGTGGACAGTCGCGCCCCCTTTGTGTTTTTTTGTAGTTTTTATTCTCACTCTTGGTCCAGGCTGTGACCGGGGTGCGAGGGTCCAAACCGCGCAAATGATCCACTGCATTTCTCATGCTTGCATGGCAAATTTAAATCATAAACGGCTCGTATATAAATACCGAGAGAATTCAGACAAAGAGCCCAGCTCCGTACCGATGCCTCGAACCAGTCGGGGCCCGGTCAATAGCATGCACTTGCTACTGCTTCATCCACATACATTGATCAGGCAAAACAGAACAACCTACAAGTCCATGAACGAAGTGCTCAACACAGGAGAAATAAGCGCCAAAAAACTGTCCTTTTCTGACCCAGAGAGCCTAGTGAACGAGGACGACCAATTTGTTTTGTTTGTCCTCTTCAAACTAATGAGAGCAGGTTGCAAGTTCTTTGTGAAGAACATGGCGCTTCGCTTACCTGCGGGCAAGAAGGAAGCAATTCACTGCGACCTCGTGGGATACCATCCAAACAAGGAAATAATATACGTCATTTCCTACGTCAGGAAGAAGAGCAGGACAAAAAAGACGTGGCTACATTCCAGAATCTTTTCCAGGGCTATCAGTAAGATGGTGTCGTCAGCAACCGCAGTAAAACAGATAGTGGTCCCGTTCCACGTATACGAAACGTCGAAGCGAATCTACTTTAGAAGCCGTGACCCCTTTTTGTCAAAATAAACCACATTATTCAGAGAGAGATCAGGTGTTTATTGGTAAAACCAATGGGGGCAGCTGCAGAAAGAGCCGGCCCAAGCCTTTGGTCCCGCCACAATCAAGCACGAGGGACACGCCCTGTGCGATGCCATGCAGAAGGCTAAGAGACATATATAAGACTTGTGCGCATTTTTTTGCACGGAACAGCGCATGCCAGCGACCAAGCATGGCCTCAAAGCCGTTTTGAGGGGCCTGAACGTATTGAATCAGCAAATGAGAGAAGCAGGAATTCCGCAGAAGGTCGGCACTTTGACAGGCAAGTTTCACGGTGAACTGACTTTGTTCAAGGACATAGACCAAACCGTGACTGCATTGAAGAGACTTATTCGAAAGTGCCTGAAAAGGCGGATTCTCGACGTGACACTCATGTTGAACTTCTTTCACGTTGAATATTTTTTGCAATGTGTGACTCGCGTCGAGCGTTTTTGTTATGCGGTTCGTAAACAATATGATGGGAACCGTTACAGGCTTCCACTTTTGATGATGGCAAAGGGGGACCATGCTGCCTTGACGACAATCAAATCTGTGATGATGCCATGTATTATGAAGACGTGGAAAAGATGTCAAGTACAAATAGAGATGCTTCTGTTCACCGTCATGGTCACGGATGCATTCTACAAGAATTCTTTCTTGGCGTATTGCGAACACGTGTTGAAATTTGGCCAGCATTTTTCTCCGCTCAGCCTTTGCTACTTCAGTCGCGTCATGAAACGTGAATACACAGGTAAACGGGAAACGGGGCTGCCGAGAATCTCGCCTACTTGCAGGCGAGGGCGCGTGCTCCAGTTGCCTTGATGTGTAGTGAAAAAGGGCTGCACACACGAATCCCTTCAGATGTTGACGACGCGAACCTTTGCGCCGGACCCTGCGTTCCCAGAGTCGACATCCGCCAGAATGCCCTGCACTATGTTCATCACAGCCGAGACCTTTGGAGAAACGTCTTCTTCCGACGAAATGCGGTCCACGAACGTGTACGTACGGCATATATTCGTCGGGAACATCCACCTGCCCGGGCTGAGCTTCAACTCCGGGTCGTGCATGTTTGCAATCTTATCGAACTCCCCAGCCAGTTGCTCAAAGATGTCCGCGGTGTACAGGCACTTGATCTCAACGTCTTTTGCGTTCGCCACGGTGTGAGGAGCGGTGATGTCTGGCACGGTGTCGCACCACATGAGCGAGAACGCACGGCCATCGGGAAGGCGCACACACTCACAAAATGCCATGAACGCAATGCGCAAAGCCATGCTCGCGTCCTTGGTCGACGTCTCGCGCATGTGCGCTTTGGCCATGAGATTGCGCACGTTCGGTTCCTTGTTGTACATCATTGCTCCGCGGAACATCTCCAAGAGCGTTGGCACAGGCAGGCGCAGTTTCAGGTTCTTGGGCTGCAAGCGGCACACCGTGCCATCCTCAAACCGCACCTTCCAGCGCATCTGCAGTGGGTTCTTCCGGTCGACACACTGGCACACCGTGGTGCCGAACAGCCCGTTCATGCCCGGCTTGTTCTCGATGGAGTGTACAAGGACCGGATCGCCGTGCGACAGGGCGTACATGGCGTGTCGTGGGGTTGCAAGCCTGGTACTATGGGGGCATAATTCAGAGTTTTTGCTAGGAAACAAAAAGTGGTAGTAAACATTCGATGTATTTTTTATTATCTAGTAACATAGTGAACTTTACACAAGGCACAGGCGCAATTTAATCTTGCCACGTGTCCTTAAAAAACGTGCGAAGCTGATATAGCACGAGGCGATGGAGGCCAAGATGCGGCGCGCCGTTGCAAAGAGCGAGGCAATGAAGGCCATTGATGGACAGGACCAGGCGATGGAAGATGACATGCAGTACGCGGAAGCCATCATGCGGTGCGCCGTTGCAGAGCGCGAGGCGACGAACGCTCAGACGAACAGCACTGCTGCATGGCATGAGGCCGATGAAGCCAAGATGCGTTTTGCCGTCGCAGAGAAAAGGTACCTGGATGCTCAGGAGAGGACCAAGCAGGCTAGTATGGAAGCTGCTCTTGCGTCGAAGGATGTTGAGAATCGTCGGGATGAAACTGACCGTCTGGAGGAGCAGCTTGAGAATAGTTTTCAAATGTGCCAGCAGGTAGCCCAGCTTATGCTGGACCGCGGGCAAAAGCCCTCCCCAGAGATGCAGGCGGTGCTGCTGCAGGTGTTGAAGGAACTCGAGACCTCAGAGGATACAACAAGTTTGGAGATGAAGGTTCTGTGCCGGGACCTGCTGAAGAAAGTGTAGGTGCCCCGGCACTCAAAACAATCACTCGGTTTTCATGGCAGCGTGTATCCAGTGGTAGAAGTCAGAGTCAAACTTGTCGTGGTGAAAGGCGGTGGCCTCGTCGTTTTGGTACATGTCGATCTTTCTCCACATTCTATTGGTGGTTTCAATCAAATCAGGATCAAGCAGCACCATGCGTCGAGAAAGATCCAAAAGACAGGTGATCGTATTATGCAAGTTGTAACAAATAAAATTTCGATCCATCCAATGAGAGGAGCACTTGAATGTGTTCTTGTTCTTTCTCACAGTGACACAGACCGTCATTTTCTGCTTTTGTGGGTAAAACAAAAAGCAAATCGAATCGGTGTTTTCAGCCTTTGCCAGTTTTTTCTGCTCTGTGGTTTCCCAGGTATAGCACACGGCGATGGCGCCCTCTTCGTCCTTACAGTCAAAGAAATTGCAAAAGACACGACCTTCCTGTGCGCCCCACAGTCCGGGGTAGTATGAATTGAGCTTGATCAAGCCTGACGTGGTGTAATGCTCCGGGTACAAATCCAAAGAGCGAACACTGAATATAGAACCTATGCGAGGAAGAATGGCCATGTCCCGCATAATCGTGGCCATTTCAATCACGTTCAATTCCCCGCCGCTGAAATCAGCCCGAATTTTGGTATGCTCTGGGGATGATAAATGCGAATACTCCACACTAAGAAAATCGGAATGATTCTCGTACTTCTCCAGCACAGTCCAAGGTTTTTTGCTTCTGACGTCGTCGAAGACCGCTTTCAAAAGGGATCTTTCCAGCCGCATTCGCCCTGTAGTTTCGTTATAATTTGGCAGGCCACCCCAGCCGTTTGAGTTTTGGTTGACACTTTCCTCCCACAGATTGTATGCTCGTAGAACCTTGCGCTGCGCCAGCAAGAGCTTGATTTGGTGATACACGAGCTCCGGAGACAGGGGTGGGTCGCTCATTTGCCGGCACAACGAAAATCGGGTTATATACCCCTGTGGCGGGAATCGGCGTACATATAACACCCGTTGGTCATGCTTGTCGCCCACAGCTACACACGAATTGATCGCACTCGTCTCCAAAAAACAAGATATCAGAGATGATTTAATAGATTTTTTTGTCACCGCATTCATCTCTCAGATCACCATTAAATTTATCATTCCACGAGGTGTCAATATGTTTGACTAAAACGGATACTGATTACAATTACCTCCGCATACGGGAGTTCCGGCACTATTGAACGTGTTGCAAAGATAGTTTGAATCGATAAGGACTGGAGTAAATCTCTGGATAAAATAATGACCTCCACCGGCGCCATTTGACCAGTCGTACGTGGGAACGCGCACGCAACCTGCCTGATTTGGGTCACATTTGTTCGCAAAGGAAATTATGTAGAAATAGTTATTGCTATTTTGATATCGTAGTACATCTCCCACTTTCAGAGTATGATGCCAATCATATGTACAATATCCAAGAGAAGAACCACCGCATGTGTTTCCAGTGGCACATGAGCTTTGCTGTTCACTTGGACAACTGTAATACGTACTTCCTCCAGAGGTATATGTGCACGAAGTACATGCTTGCGTGCCGGCGCTTGGTTTGTAAGAACCTGCCTCACAAGCATGACAGGCCTCTGCAAGTCCATTCCTGCAAAGACCAGTTTGGCCAGCAGGGCAACTCACTTGACCAGATGTGCAGTCTAAGCAAGCTGAGTTAGAGGCATCGGCATACTTTCCATTTTCACAAGTCACACATGCGCTTGCTTGTGTCTGACCAGTGGACCCAGACGCCTTCCCAGCAGGGCAGTTGGTGCACGCCTGTCCAGCCCCGGGGCTATATTTGCCCGCGGCACAATCCGTGCAATCGCTGCTGGCATCTGAGCCAGCAGGTGACGTCTTGCCATGGGGGCAGTTCGAACACGTGCTTCCGCTTGAAGAGTACTTGGCAACAGGACAATTTGTACAGTCGCTGCTAGCATCCGACCCCGCAGGCGACGATTTCCCGGCAGGGCAAGACAAACAATATTGTGAGCGAGGGTCATGGTTCAATGGACTTCGAGCGCTATACTTCCCTGCTGTACAGTCGACGCATTGACTGACAGAAGATCCATATTGGCCACCAGTCGACTTACCTTGCGGGCAAAACGTACACAGTGTGGAAGTACCCCAAGATGAATACGTTCCCCGTTTACAAGCTGAACAGTAAACAGTCTTTGTACTCACAGCATACGTCCCACCAGGGCATTGAGTACAAACCAAGGTCGATGTAGATCCAGCACGGGAATACGATCCTGCTGGGCAGTCGAAACAGTCTGATTGCTCATCGGAGCTAGCAGGCGAACTTTGTCCATTTTGGCATGAGACACATGACGATTCCGAAGTCGCACCTACTGTTGCAGAGTATTTGCCTTCCTCGCATGAAGTGCATGCCGTAGCGTCAGTTGCAGCAGTAGACGCGGAAAACTTGCCAGCTACACAACTTTGACATGAAGCACTGCCAACCAAACTTTTGTATTTTCCTTGCCCACAAGCAGAGCAGCTTCCGCCGTCTGGTCCTGTGTATCCTGCATTGCACAAGCAAGACAAGCTGCCTGTGCTGGCTTCCGGCGAGTTTGCATTCGCATCGCAACTTGTGCAAGACCCCGAGCCTGTTGAAGTCTTGAATTTCCCCTGGCCACAGGCAGAGCAGCTTCCGCCGTCTGGTCCGGTATACCCTGCATTGCACGTACAGGATGAGCTGCTGGGGCTGGCTTCTGGCGAGTTTGCGTTTGCAGCACAATTTTGGCACGTTTCAGAAAAGTCTGCGGCAAGAGCAGTTGAATACTTGCCAGCCACACAACTAACACATTCAGCACTGCCATCTGATATTTTGTATTTGCCCGCCTCGCAAGCAGAGCAGCTTCCACCGTCTGGTCCAGTGTATCCTTTATTGCACAAACAGGATGAGCTGCTTGGGCTAGCTACTGGTGAGTTTGCATTCGCATCGCAACTTGAGCAAAGCCCCGAGCCTGTTACATCTTTATATTTCCCCTGCCCGCACGGAGAGCAGCTCCCACCATCTGGTCCCGTGTATCCGGTGTTGCATTTGCAGTCGGAAATATTGGTTGCCGCAACTACCGAAACTGAATTCGCCTGACACGCCTTACACGAAGCTTTGCCTGGTTCATCACTGTATGTCCCCTCGCCACACGGCAGTTCAGCAGGTGAGCCAGATGGGCAATGATGACCTAACAAGGTGCAAACCTGCTTGTCTGCAGTCTGCCCAGTGCAAAAATAGCCTACAGGACACTCCGTACCCATTGACGACGTCGACCCTGCCGGGCAGTAAAACCCAGGCACGCATTCGCAGGATGCGTTGTGATTTTGGCCTGTACAGAACTGACCCACGGCACAAACCATGCACAGAGGTATGTTCTTACCAGTGCGCATGAAACCGGCGGCACACCAACAATTGCCCAATCCATCCCCCTCGGCGCCGGCAGGGCAGGTACAATTGCGAACAGACCCAGATCCTGCAGGGGATGTACCATTGAACGGACAGGCTTCGCATTCATCGGATCCCGCCAACGAGTAAAAGTTTGCCGGACATACCTCGCAGTGCTCGGAAGAATTGGCAGCGTACATGTCCAGATACTTGCCAGCGTCACACAACGAGCAGGTGTGGTGATGAAGCTTATCATTGTAAGTCCCCGGTTCGCAGGCAACGCAGGCTATGGAATGCCCCACCCCTGCTTTACAAGCACAGAGTTGCCTATAAGCTTGATTGAATTGACCGCTTGCTGGCCAATATATCTCGCATCGGTCCTCGGTGTTTGCACAAGGATGATCGCTCGGACTTCTCGCAGCGATAGGTTTTATAACAACCGTGTAGTTAGCTAACGTTGAATTCACAACAATTTCTTGGTAATCAAAGATATTCCAATGATCCCAAAACCTCGACGGTTCATCTGCTCCAAAAGCCAGACGTGATTCGGATTCATAAGGCATTGGAATGCAATGTGATGTCGTTGTTAGACTTTGATCGCTCAAGTGCTTTGCGTCTTCCATTCCAAAAGAGGTAAGAATGGTGTCGAGACCGTCCTTGCTGATGTAAGACCTTGTTGCTTCAAGATCGCATTGCAAACTATTGAGATCACACACCTCATTGCAGGACATGCCTCTATGCCCGATCTCAGGCCATGGCTCGACCATCCACACTGTCTGTGTCTGCGAGATGTGATGGAACCCGAGGTCGCATATGCAAAGCTGTCTGGAATTTGCACCCTCAAATTCAGTGGTTGTGTTTTGAGGGCACGGTGCGCATACTGCTGCCCCCTCAAAGTCAGCAAATGAGCCTCTCTGGCACGGACTACATTCAAATGCTCCGGCGTTTGAAAACGTCCCTGTAGTGCATGGGGAGCATTCTTGATCCCCTGCGGCACTCTTGGACTTCCCCGCGCTGCATGAAGTGCACACCCCATCGTTGGACCTCGTGAAGGTGGGCTTGCAAACGCATTGCCCGTCACACTCAAAGCGAATTTCTTTTTCGTCTGTGCAGCCAGCGCATCGTGTGCACACGCCCGGATGCATGCCCCCGCAGTCAAGTGCCCTCTGCATATCACCGCAATGGTCACAGGACTCGCAATCAGCTTGTCGTGAGATCTCCTTGTACTTTCCCTCTTGACAATCCTGGCATTGCGTGCGGCTCGCATGGGCATATTTCCCCGCGGGGCACCATTCGCATTCTGCCGCTCCATCTGCATCTGATATTTTCCCATGCTGACATTCATCGCACTGCCTTTGCCCTGAAAAGGGCTGACTTTGTCCCGCGACACATGGATTACACATTACCTGCCCGGCGAGACTTTGACTTGATCCCGCGGGGCATACCTTGCATTCTGGCTGCCCGGAGCTGTCTTGGAATTTTCCCGCAGGACAACTCAAACATGAGGTCGAGCCTTCTTCCGAGTACTGTCCAGGGGCGCATTCAGTGCACAATACGTCTGATTCGTATTTCAAGAAGAAACCGGCTGGACAAGGCTCGCAAATCCCCTGCGCTGATTCACCAATGCCTTGATGACCACACCAATACGGATAATGGCCCGGTTCCAAACACTCCTGGCATTGCGAACAGGAGGTGAAAGGGTGTACTGCAAGTTTGCCTTGCGGACAGTCCAAGCAGGACGTGCTGTTGGACTCGTCGTTGAATTTCCCGGGATCGCAGTCAAGGCATCCCAGCAACTGCCCGTCAACCAATGCGGAGTACTTTCCAGCACTACAGGCAACGCACGCAGTCCTGTCATCGAGTGATTCAAAGCCTTCCTGGCACAGAATGCATTCAGAGGAATTCGCGAATTCACTGAAAGAGCCCGCCGCGCAGTCGAGGCACTCGGCAGCGCGAGGCCGCGAATACTTTCCAGGCACACATCCAAGGCAACTCGTGTCACTCTTCATATTCGTTTTTGCATTGAATTTCCCCCCTGGGCAGGATCGACACGAAGACATTCCGCGCACGTCAGCATAGGAACCAGGCAGACACTCCGTGCAGAAAGACGAACCTCTTTGCCCTGAAAACGTCCCTTTGTCACAGACCGCGCACTCTTGCTGCCCAGGCACGGCCGTAAATTTCCCCGCGTCACAGTCACTGCACTCCACTGGCGAAGCGCGGTGCTTGCCGACAGGGCAAGAAATGCAGGAAATGGAACCAATTTCTGGAGCAATTTTCCCATCGCCACAGTCGAGGCACTGTGTTGAATTCGATAAAGGCTGATATTTGCCACTCGGACACGCGGTGCACGTTACCCAATTTTCGGGGTCTAAATATTTTCCTGCAAGACATGCAGAACAAGTTCCGCTGGAACCATTCTCCCCACAATTTTCTGGGAATTCACCTGGTGCACATGCAGAATTGCAATCGACACATGAGGTCTGTCCAGCGGAAGAAAACTTTCCAGTGGCACAGTCCGCGCATTTCTTGTACTGCACGCTTATGGCCGCAAAAGGGTTAAAAACGTACGCGTATTTGCCAGGGGCGCACGCCGAGCAAAACGGTTGAGCCAGTTGATAATTCAAGAAGCCCTCTGCGCAATTCTGGCAGAGACCTGCCCCGCCGCCTTCACCACACCCAACATTTTCCTGGTCATACCCACACTCTGTGCACTGTGTGCACTCTGTAGCGCCCGCAACCGAGTTTTGGCCCTCTCCGCATTTCTCGCAAGATGTAGACTCATTGAGCCCGGAAAATGTCCCAGCCGCGCAAGCCGTGCAATGTGTGGCTGCAGCCTGGCTAGAAAATGACCCGGTTAGACAAGAAGAGCACGCACTTTGCCCTGCTGCAGACTGGAACTTTCCAGCAGTGCAAGACTGGCAGGCGAAACTTCCAAGCGAAGAAGCCACCTTGCCAGGAGCACAGTCCGCGCACAAGGGCAATCCTGCAACGCCAGCGATTTTGCCAATATCGCACTCTCGGCAGAGCTCTTGCCCTCGTTTGTTCTGATACGTGCCTCGGGGGCATAACTCGCAGGATGAAGCGCCTGCCTGAAAACTCATCTTGCCCTCGGAACATGCCTTGCACTGCTGGGAGCCAACTTTGTCTGCAAAAAGGCCGGGTCCACACATCTTACAAAAAGTCTGTCCGGTGAGATCCTGATATTGACCGACAGGACATGCCGCGCATGAAGCCGAATTTTCGATTTCTGAAAATTTTCCTTGCGGGCATGCAGAACACGTCCCGCGGCTGGAGTCAGTTGCGGCACAGCCTTGCGAGAAATTTCCAGCCGCACATGATGTACACTGAACACATGTGCTTGCCCCCGTTTTGGACCAAGTTCCATGATCGCAGGGGAGACACAGGGCGGAATTAGGCTGGTCGGAGTACTTGCCGCCAGGACAATCCGAGCATGTAGAGCTCCCAACCTTGTCTGCAAACTTTCCAATGTCACATTGCGTACACTGTGATGCGTTTGCAGTGTGGCTGCTTTTCCCTTGTTCGCAGTACACACAGGAGTGCACACCGTGGCGGGCGAATCCCCGCCTGCAAACACACTCACTCTGAGCGACGGCCCCGCCAAAAATGGTGGTTTTTTCCGGAGAACACGACTGACAGCCCAACCCGTCCGGAGAAAATTCTGCTACGGGGCAATCGCGGCATTTTAATTCCCCGGCGTCGATGCTGTGCTCTTGCCCAGCATCGCAGCCCAAGCGAGACAACGTCTGTGGAGTTGCGTTGCTGAGTATGTCAACATTGCCAAACATTGGCTCGATTCTTGTGGACACGGCGTCGAAGGCCTTGAATTCCAATCCTCGAACTTTGAATGGTGGTCGTGTTTTTTCAGTTTCAAAATACTCTATGATTTCATCTTCGTTCCCTGTGACCAGGCTGCGAATTTCCACACCAACGGCAAACGTACTGGACGTGGACAGAAGGCGGCGCAGACCTTGCATTCTCTCATAGACGGTGAGAAAAACTTGGCTGTACAAAACTTCAGCGACCACCGCCACCGCACTTGTGATGTTGACTTGCAGTTCAGGCGTCAGCTCATCACCTGACACCACGACCGAGATGTTGAACATGAGTTTTGTGGTGTCCATCAAGCTCTCTTGCAAACTGTCCCCGTCAAGAGCAGACATGCCCTTCTCAACAGCAGATTCTTTTTTCTCTGCGGAGTTAGAAAGAGGAAGCGGCATGCCTCTGTCTTGTAACTCCTGCCCGACGGACGAAGCA
>MDTA01154944.1_pt1 | contig 22354 bp, 22 predicted proteins | sample 811151 | NCBI WGS metagenome assembly MDTA01 (sample SAMN05326648, study PRJNA326480) | marine metagenome | isolation source: seawater | place: Indian Ocean: South | collected 2010
TTCCAGCCTGAAAACCATATGAAATTTGATTGATTATATTATCGCTAAAATTTGTTTTGTTTTTTAAAAACAAAAAATAATTCTTTTTAATTTTCTTTAAACTTTCTAAAATTTTAAAATTATTTTTTTTCAATTAAAAATTATTTTGAATTATTTTTTAATTTATTTAGATCAAATAAATACTTATCACAGTAAGCACTAATTAGATTAAATTCTTTTACTTTGTCATTCATAAAAGTTTTGTACCATTTGGCAGCTAATTTTATTGATTTATGATGATCATAAATTGGGTTCCAATTCAAATGTAATTTTGATTTAGATCCTGATATTATATACTTTTTTTCCTCATGAAATCTAATCTTGCTAGAATGATAACTATTATTATATCCAAACTCGTTACAAACTATCTGTAAAACTTGCTTAACGTTTAATGATTTTTTTTTATAATCTTTTGCAAAATTCCACCCACCAGAAAATTTAGTTGGATTTAAGTATAACTTTTCTGACAAAATCAAATATCCATATAAAACATCTAATATATACTGCCATGGCCTTTTGGAATATGGATTCCTTAATTTAATTTTTTTTTTTATTTTTTATTGACTGAATTACATCTGGAATAATTCTATCCTTACTCCAATCTCCACCTCCTACAACATTTCCAGCTCTAACAGTTGCAAGTCCTCTCTTTTTCTCGTCTTTATCTACTAAAAAAGAATTATAGTAACTCGATGTAATAATTTCAGCACAAGCTTTACTTGCGCTATAAGGATCGTTACCTCCAAGACTGCTATCTTCGGTAAGTGGCTTATTTATTTTTTTTTCGTTTATTTTGTAACATTTATCTGATGTTACAACTATTGAAGATTTTATAAATTTATTATTTCTAATAATTTCTAAAATATTAATCAGTCCAAATATATTAGTTTTATAAGTCTGCATAGGGTTTTTATAAGACTCACTTACTATTGGTTGTGCAGCTAAATGAAAAACAATTTCAGGTCTTTCTTTGATAAAAACATTGTTTATTTTTTTGTATTCACAAATATCAGCAGTGTATAATTTGTAGTCTATATTTTTAATTTTTGTTTTATTTATTCCTATTACTTTTGCTCCAAGATTTTTTAAGAAAATTACTAACCATTTTCCTTTAAACCCTCCAGAGCCTATAATTAAAACTTTTTTATTTTTCCAAAAATTATTTAAATTATGCATTTGTGAAAATATTATTATTTTTTTTTAGTAAATTTTCTAAGTAATCTAGATCTCTCTTGGTATCAATGCATTGCCATAAACCAGTGTGTTTATAAACATTTACTTGTTTCTCTCTTATAAATTTTTGTAAAAAATCTTCCTCCAGCATATCACTTTTTGATTTAATGTATTTTAAGGTTTTTTTTTTAATAACAAAAAAACCTCCATTAATCCATGTATTGTATTTTTTTTCATTAAAAGAAAAAATTTCTTGATCTTTAAATTCTATTGACCCAAATCTTCCTGGAGGTCTAACAGAGGTAAACGTAATCATTTTTTTTTTCTTTTTATGATCAGCCAGCAATTTTTTTAAGTTTACGTTTGATAAGCCATCTCCATATGTTAGGAAAAAATCATCACCTTTTATATATTTTTTAACATCAATTAATCTACCAACTGTTCCTGAATTTAGGCCTGTATCAATTAGTTTAACTTTAAAATTTGTTTTATTATAATTCAAATAACTTATTTTTTTTTTTGAAATATCGATTTCTAAGTCATTATTAATAGTATTAAAATTTGTAAAATAATCTTTTATTACTTCTCCCTTATATCCAAGACATATAATAAATTCTTTTACTCCATAGGACATATACAATTTCATTATATGAAGAATCAAAGGCTGGTTATTAACTCTCACCATGGGCTTTGGTATAGAATTAGTTATCTCACCCAACCTAGTCCCTAATCCTCCTGCTAAAATTACTGCTTGCATAATTTAATTACTTTTACTTAAAATAGATTGAACTTATATATAATGAAAATCTAAATAAAACAAAAAAAATGATTTTATATCTTAAAAAAATTAAATATTTTTTAAAAAATAACAAATTTATTGGGCATTTTTTTTTAATAATAAAATTACTTATAAATGGAAAAATAATTTTAAATTTTTTTTTCTCTACAAAATTTCCAAATATAGGAAAATTTAAAACTAAAATTAATATATTTGATTTTGAGGAAATTAAAATTTTAAATAATAAGTACTACGATCATCCGAATTTACAAAGTTTTAGAAATTTAAATTTAAAAAAAACTAATTTGTATGTTTTTACAAAAAATGAGTTATTAAAAAAATTTCTTTCAAAAACACTTAATCTTAAGATTATTGAATTTACAAAAAGAACAAAAATAAATAATAAAAAAGTTTCTAACAATGTATTAATAGCAGATAAAATAAGTGATTTAGAAAGAGACAATTCTAAAAATTTTAATAAAATAAATTTAATTTATACAAACGATAATACAAGTAATTCTCTTAAAGACTATTTTAAATACAGTTTTAATCAAGGAAGAATTTTATACAATAAGACTGAAACACCATACTATTATAAATTGTATTCAAAAAAAAAAATAAACATAAATACAAATTCAAGAAATAAAATAAGTGGATTTTCTACAATTAAAAGTTTTGACATTTATCCTTTTGATTTAGCTTACGAAAGTATCATGCCATATGTAGATGAATTTATTTTGGGAATTGACAATTCCTCTTTTAATAAAAAAAATGAAAAATTGTTAAGTAATTATCTAAATAAATCAAAATATAGGAGTAAGATTAAGTGTCATTTTTTTGATTTTAACTCTGAAACAACGCTAAAAATTAAAGTAAGGGGTAGATGGATTACTGACGCAAACAACAAGATGATTAATCTTTGTAATGAAAAGTATTGTCTTTATGTTCAAGCAGACGAGATTTTTCCAAAAATAAAAAAAAAATTTTTTATAGAAATGTTTAAAAATCAACCAGACGAAATATATTTTAATTTTTTGCATTTTGTGTTTGATTTAGAAACAATTATAGATCCTGATAAGAGTAGTTATAATGAAGCAATAAGAATTTTCAGGAAAGATTTATATGCAGCTAGTCACGATGGATTTTCATTTCACAACCTTACAAGCTATAGACCAAAAAGATTTGATGCAAACTACTCAATAAATCATATTTCTTATGTATACAAATATCACAAAAAAATAAATGAACACTTTGAAAAAAAGGATGGTCTTCATATAAATCAATCTTCAAAGACAAATTTTCTAAAAAATTATATAGTTCCAAAAAAAGTAAATAACATTAAAAAAAATTTACAACATTTCAAATACTTAAATTCATTTAAATTTATAAATTAAACCTTTAAATACAGTATATAAAATTGCACAAAAATTTAATTTCTAATTGTAAAAACAAAATTTATAAATATAAGACAACAAAATATTTTAAATGATAAAAATTTTATTTTGGAATCCTTTCACACTTACAGATCTTGAAGAACAAAAAGCTCAAAGAAATCTCAAAAAATTTTTATCTTCCAAATATAATTTGAAATCAGAATTTACAAATTATTTAGATAAACAAAACATCACTTTTAAAATGCAGGATGTAAATTATCTTCTTGGATTTCAAAGAGAATTAAATAAGTTTGATAAAAAATTTTACAAAGAAATATATAAGGATAACCTGGAAATATATTTAAACTCAATTATATCAAGGCGTAGGGGTTGGACAGATAAATTTAATTATTTTGATCTAAAAACTATTTTTAAGTTACAAATTCTTGCAATTGAAAATTTCCTTTTAAAAAATGAATATACTCATATGTTCGCTACTCCTTTATTCAGCTCGGGATTTGATTATCTTTTTTTTGATATTGCTAAAAGATTTAAGATCAAGACAATTTTTTTACAAAGTTACTTTAGGAACAAAATGTTTTATAGTATAGATTTCTACGATTTTGGAAATTTTAAAAAATCAAAAAATTTATTTAAAAAAATTAAAAAAAGTAAAAATATTTTAGGTAAACAAAATATTTTTTGGATGGATAATAAAAAGTATTACTTACAAAGTAAGTATGGCTTTAAAATATTGTTTTTTAATCCTCTAAAAATATTTCAAAAAAATTATTTAATTAATAAAACAATTAATTTTAAGAAAAATTTACAATCTTTTAAATTTTGGAAAAAAGAAAATAATAGATATTCTTATTTAAAAAATTTACCTAAAAACTATATATATATTCCTTTACACTTTCAGGCAGAAGCAACTACAATAGGTTTAGGAAGTGAATACCTTAATCAAGCTGATATTGTAGAAAAAATTCACAATAAACTTCCTAGCGGATACAAAATAGTTCTTAAAGAACACCCTGCACAAGAAATAGATGATATTCTTAGAAGTAAATTTTTTTACAAAAGAATAAATAATCTCCCTAATGTTTGTTTTACCAATGTGAATGACAATACTTTTGATTTAATTCAAAATTGTAAAATAGTAGCAACAATTACAGGCACAGCTGGTTGGGAAGCACTAAAATACAACAAACCTGTTATAACATTTGGCTTAGCGTGGTACAATTGTTTAGATTATGTTTATAAATGGAATGATAGTATTGATATCAAAAAGATTTCCAATATTAAATTTAATAAAACTAAACTTGAAAAATCGTTGATTAAATTAACAAAAAAAATGCCTGATGGTATGGATTGTATAGAGTTTGCGCAACAGACTGATTTCACATCAAACTTTGAAAAAGAAGAATTTAATTTAAAAAAAGAAATATCTAAAATTGGAAAAAGTATTTACCTAATTGTAAGTCAACATAAATAACTATATTTATTTAAAAATGAATCGCTTATATACGACTTACAATAATATAATGGTATTTTTCCAAAACGTTTATTAAATTTAATTTGATCTGAATTAATTGTATTTTTTTTTTCAATAATATTGATTAGCTCCTTTATTCCCATAAAAATATCCAACTCGTTGGGATTAATTGCTGAAAAAATCTGTGAATTAAAATGTTGCATTTTTTTTTCATAACAATAATTAATTTGCTCCTGAAATTTTATTAGATTGCCTCTCTTTTTGTCTTTTAATAATGTTGGAATAAATAAAGATTTTTCATTTTGTATAGGTGTAAAAAGCTGCCAAAAACCAATATTTAAGCTAGGTTTACCAAACACAGAGCTTAAACTTCCCAGGCCGCTTCCAAAACAAATTGTTAAAAAACAGTTTTTATGTAACAAACAATCATTCATCCAAGACGCATATTTTGAATTTGCATAATTTATAACTGAAAGTTCCTCAAATATTTTAGGCATTTTCTCTCTACCTATGAAAACTATTTGATATCCATTCTCTTTAAAATATTTTATTGTTTTTATATAAGTTTTTGGGTCAGTCTCTTTCGCACAAGAATTGCTTAAATTAGTTTTAATTTGTATCAAAACTATTTTCTTATTTATATCAAGTGATAGTTCATTAAGCAGTTTTTGCTCCTTATCTGTGTTAAAATTTAAATCCTTAAACAAATAATAGTTTGGATATTTGTTTCTTAATATCCAGTAAATTTTAGTTCTCTCAAATCCTTCCTTCCATTCTCTAATTCCATGTCCAAAAGTTTTTTTTTTTTCCTCTGGTACATTTAAGTAATGTCCAAGACCAATATCTAATGCAAAACTTTTATTTTTTTGAATAAACCTATCTACTATAATTTTTAAAGTTGTACTGACAAAAATATAAAGTTTGCCGTCAAACAACTCTTTTATATGTTCTGAGGCTTCACTACTATTTAAAAATAAAAAATATTTTTTATTTTCAATTTGTTTATCTTTTTTTAACAAAAAATAATAATCTAGCTCTGTTGTGGTGTGACCAACAGCTCCTACCATATGATTATCTAAAACTTTAACTTTAAATATTTTAAATACAGCAAATAATAGTATATTTATTAAAAATAAAACAATACTAATAAAAAATATTCTTATTTTACGCATCTACTACTCTTTTTTTTAATTATAATTTTATATAAATTTTATTTTTTTATTGTTCTTTTTTAAAGTCATCAAATAAATTTAGCCAATTAGTTTTAGTGCTATCAATAATTGTTGCTTTTTTAAAAAAATTTGATTCTAATTGTGATTTTTTTAAAAATTCTAATCCTTTGCCAGATAAACCCTCAATTGCAAAATGAAAGATTGTATTTTCAAAATTATTTAATATTTTAACAAAGTATTTATTTTCCTGAGGTAATTGATGAAATGATGACATAATTATTTGTGAGAAATTAAATTCTTTGTTCAGCCAAATTGTTGTTGCCAATTGATTTGACATTATTGGTTCGGGAATTACTATTTCGACAGATAAATTATTTCTTTGAGCATAATTATTCATAATCATATTTTGGGCATTACTTGGTATTTTATATGGACCTATATTAATATCAGTAGTTATAGAGGCTATTGTCATATTTTTTTAATTAAGTGTATATAGTTTAAAAAAATCTGAATTTTTTTGCATTAAAGGTTTATGTTTGCTTTGAAATCTAACACTACAAGCAATTCTAGATAAGTCTGACTCAAAATCTATATTCCCATGAAGAATAAAAGGATTGAAAATAATTACCTCACCAAATTTCAATTTTGTTGGTTTTTGATTTTGAATTTTGTTGAAAATTTCTGGTCCATTAACTAACCCTTTTTTATGCTCCAATTTAATAAACTCAAAAGATCTTTGTAGATTTAAGTAAAAAACTCCTCCATCATCCTCTAGATCATGAAATGGCGCCCATAAAACAAATGTGTATGGAGATATTCCTGACATTAGCTCGTAATGAGGCCACTGTCTTCTTTGGTCTTTTCCTGGTAAGTTAAATATTGTATTTGCTCGTCTTTGAATTAATAATTCTTTACCACATAACTCTTCAACAACATCTTTACATGATTCGATCATTATTTCAGAAGCTTCATTAAAAGATAGTAAGCTTAACATCGCTTTATTAATTTCAGAGTTATTCATAAGGGATAATTTTTTACGAAAAGAATTCATATCTGAGTTTTTTTTTAATCCCATCCTTTCTAAAAATATATTTCTTAAATATTTAAATTTATCTAAATCAAAGATATTAATAATTGCATAACCTTGCTCATTGAATATTTTTTCTTTTATACTCATTTAATTTTAATTTATACACATGGATTAGGGTCAGCAACATGAATTTGATTTATTTCAACTAATAGATCTTTGTTTAATTCAAAATTAAGGCAATTTAAATTATTTTTTAATTGATTAACAGAAGTCACACCAAAAATACTGCTAGTCAAATAAGGTCTGCTCAAAACAAATGCGTTTGATAAATCTGTAATATTTAAATTATATTTTTTTGATAAATTTAAATATTTTTTTATTGCAATCTCTCCTTTAAGGGTGTGATGTCTTGAAAATCTTCCTGGCCACAATGTATACCTTGCATTATCTGGCTTTTTTTCATTTAAATATTTTCCAGATAGCCTTCCTCCAGCCAGAGGTGAATATGCTATTAATCCACAATTTTCTCTAATAGAAATCTCAGACAGTGAAATATCAAAAACTCTATTAAGCAAATTATAACCATTTTGAATTGAAACTGGTTTTAACAAGTTATGAAAATCTGCAGTATTAATAAATTTAAGTAATCCCCAAGCAGTTTCATTAGATAATCCAAAATTTCTAATTTTTCCTTTTTTTTTTAAATCCTCTAAATTATATAATATCTCTAAAATTGGAGTCCATTCAATATCATTTGAATCATAAACAAAATCTAACTGACCAAAAATTGGAACTAATCTTTCAGGCCAATGAAGTTGATATAAATCAACATATTCAGTTTTAAGTCTTTTCAAACTAGCATCTATTGCTAAATCAAAATTTTTTTTATCAAATTTCAAATTTTTTCCACCATCTCTAATCCATTTAAGTTCAGTTGCACCTATCCCCTTTGGATTATTTGAACAGATTTTAGATGCTATAATTATTTGATTTCTATTTTTTTTTTTAAACATCCATTCGCCTATAATTTTCTCAGTTAAACCCTGAGTTTCTTTTTTTGGATAAATTGGGTACATTTCAGCTGTATCAAAAAAATTTATTCCATTTTCAAAAGCATAATCCATTATTTTAAATGCTTCTGCTTTAGATGTTTGTTCTCCAAATGTCATTGTTCCTAAACAAATATTGCTAACACTTAAATCTGAAGAACCTAATTTGTTATAAGTAAGTTTCATAAATTATTAGCCCCATTTTTCATGTAAATCTTCTTTTATATACTGCTCATATAATTTTTTGATTTGAGGCATTTTTTCATCAATAGAATCTAGTTCTGAAACAGAGCAATTAGTTTTTACTTGTTTGGGATCAACAGCGCCAGGTATAGCAACTGTAACTTCTTCATGCATAAGAACCCATTTTAATGCAAATTGTGACATTGAAATATTTTTAGGAAGAATTTTTTTTATTTTTTCAACTATATCTAGTCCTTTATTAAAGTTAATACCTGAAAAAGTATCTCCTATATCAAAAGCTTTACCTTTAATATTATAATTTCTATGATCATTTTCTGAAAATTTTGTTTCAGAGTTAAACTCTCCTCCTAATAGACCGCTGGCAAGTGTGCCCCTTGCAATAATTGCAACATTATTCTTTTTTGCTAATTTAAAAAAGCTATCAACTGGTTTTTGTCTGAAAATATTAAAAACTAATTGAATGCTTTTAACATTTTTAAAATTTAATGCCTCATATGCCTCAGACAAATTATAAACACTTACTCCATAATTTCCAATTTTACCCTTCTTTACAAATAAATCCATTTTATCAAACGTTTCGGCTTGTCTACAAATTTCAACAGGTGGACAATGTAATTGTACTAAGTCTATTTTTTCGATTCCTAAATTAATTAGGGAACGATCAATAAATTCTTCCATGGGATCATGTTTATATCCTCTCGGATAATTTGTGCCTCTTATTCTCCTTCCTAATTTTGTCGTCACATAAATATCATTAGAAGTTTTTAATATTTCTGAAAGAAATCTTTCACTTCTACCATCACCGTAAGTATCAGAAGTGTCAAAAAAATTTACTCCATTGTCTAGTGCTTCTTTTAAAATACTTCTGGCGTCGTCTTCTTTAATTATTTCTCCCCAGCACCAACCAATTTGCCAACAACCTAAACCAATTTCTGAAACTCTCCATCCAAGATCTGAAAATTCTCTATAATTCATTTTTAATTAACTAAGTTAATTTTTCTTGAACCGCAGCTTGAGAGTCTTTTGCTTTTTTTACAGTATCTAGTCTTTCTTTATAGGATTTTCCTGGTGGATCATATTTGTCAAAAACATTCATGATATTTTGAGTGAAGTCTTGACCAATTTTAGTTAAAAAAATTCCGTCATCCTTAAGTTCAATTAAGCCATCTTGCTCCATCTCATTCATATAATTAATTTCAGAACTAAAATATTTTTTTGCGTCAATTCCAAATTGTTCAAAAAAATTTTGATAGTCTATTTTAAAATAGCTTCTAATCTGTTGTGTTGCATGCTGTCTAATCTTGTCATCATTATTGAGTTTAAGTCCTCTAAAAGATGGTAATTTATTTTGATCCAAAGCTTTTTTATAAGATGGGATATCATAAAAATTTTGAACATAGTAATCATTTCCTAAATTGCTCATTGAAGAACTTCCTACTGCGATAAAATTTACTCTTCCACCAGGCTGATGACCAGAGGCTCCATAATGAGCTTCACCTGCGTTAAATGCCCTCGTCATCGGGCTATCAGGCAAAGAATAACATTCAAAACCAGATCTGATATATCCAGCACTTTCTAATTTTTTATGAATGATTTCTAAAAGCTCTTTTCTCTCTAGAAAGTCAGGCAGAGGTCCTTCTGCCAACATTTGAACTTGATATTTTGCGACCCAGGGTTTGTACGCCATCAAGGATAGTTGAACCAATGTTGGTCTTAATCTTATAATCTCATCGCAAGTTTTGGACATGGACTCGATTGTTTGTCCAGGTTGACCTATTAATAAATCAAAAGCTATTTCCTTATACATGCTTCTTACTTTAGGAGTAAGAATGTCTTCAAATAGCTTAGCGGGTTGAATCCTGTTTACTCTTCTTTGAACTTCAGGATCTAAATCTTGCATTCCAAATGAAATTCTATTTGTCCCACAAATTTCATGATTATAAATCAATCGGTCTTCATCAACTCTTCTTGGATCACTTTCTACTGTAAAATATTCAACATTAGACCAATCGAACAATCCTTTTAGTTTTTCAACTAGATTTTTTAAATCTTCTTTATTTAATATAGTCGGCGAGCCTCCCCCAAAAAAAACAGTGCCAACGTTTAATTTAATATTATTTTTATTTAAATGTTCAAATAATATGTCTATTTCTTTATAAAGATAATTTAGGTAGTCTTTAACCTTTTCATAATCTTTTGTAATAAATTTACTACATGTACAAAACCAACATAATTGCTCACAGAAAGGTATATGCACATAAAAAAATATTTTCTTATCTTTGTTTTTTGGAAACCAATCTATTATTGCATTTTTATACTCATCATTTTTAAATTCAAACTTCCAATGATCTTTGGTTGGATATTCTGAGTAATTAAAAACTAAATCTTGATGATACTTTTTAATTAAGTTTGCATTAAGTGATGTTTTTTTCATTTTTTAGCTTACCTTTTTTTTAAAATTTGTACTTTTCGATAAATCATCTGCAGTGATTCTGTTTTTTACATGATTGGAATCGTTTACAAACATTCCAATAAACCATCTCCCATTATAAGATTTCCAGTTTAATTTTTTATTTTTATCTACTTTTTCAACTCCGTGAACTATTGATCCATAAAAAATCACCGAGTCACCAATTTCTAGTTTATCCTCTATGTTTAGTATTTTATTTTTTTTATATCTAAAATAAAATCCACCATTTTCAAAATCTATTCCCTTTTTGCTCATTATCAAACCTGATACAACTCTTTGGTTTTTTCTTGGATCAACATGGTCTCTTAATTGCCCACCACCATGTGGATAATTTACTATTTGAAGTCTATCTATCTGGTTTTGACTGGGTATATTTTTTTCGTACTCAAATTTCCTATTACCTGCTAAAAATTTTATATAACGCCAATGTCTATATACCCCTTCTTTAAATTTTTTTTCTAATTTGGTTTTAATATTCCAATTATAAAAAAAATATGAATGTTTTATTGCGTATAAACTATATTTTTTTGTAATCTTCTTATCAATTATTCTATGAAAATTTGGACATCCATCTAGCATCTTGTGGAACGATGGTTTTAGTTTTTTATCATATTGTTTTGCTAAATCTAAAATAATTTTTTTTAAATTTTGTTTTGCAGCCTTTCTTATAATAAATGCTTCACCACAATACATTTTTTTAACTAAACTTTTGATATAGATTTCATTTTTTTTATTTATGGAGTCCTTTAATTTATCAAATTCAATTACACTAACTTTTTTTATATATTTGGGAGGGGAATTTTGTGCCTCTAAATACTTCCAGTATTTATCGATCGAAGATGAGTTTAGCATACATTTTCATACAATAAGCTTACTTATTGTCAATGTAAATTTAAAGATTTAGCAGTAGTAAAATAATAATCACCTTTATAATTCAAAATTTTAAACAACTTTTTCCAATCATTTTTATGTAAAAAAGTTGACCCTAATAATGTCCACTTTTCAAATAATATTTTTTCTCTTTGATTAGAATAACTCGCAACTGTTATAAAAGATTTTTTAGATACTCTATTTATTTCATTTATAGTTTTTACTACATCGTAAAAATTATATTTATATATAGAACTAAAACCTATCACTAGGTCAAAATAATTTTTTTTAAATGGTATTTGGTAATAGTTGCTAAAAATAATATCTTTTTTTATTTCTTTTTCGGCATTTCTAATTGGGTAGCTGTGATCCTCTATCCCGTAAACTTTTGCTTTAGGCAAAAGAATTTTTAAATCTTTCATAATGAAACCCTTTTTACAACCTAAATCTAAAATTTTAGAATTATTATTAAGCTTATATCTTTTTATAAATCTTGGTAATAATTTTAACCATCTTGCATCATACGTGAAACCTCCATAGCCATTATTACGATTTCCATCGTAATAATCTTTTCCGAGCTTCCAAGCTTTAAATTTATTTTCCAATTTTCTTTCAACCACTCTGTTAACTTTAGAATTTTTTTTAAAATATTTTGGATCAAAAACTGACATAAATTTTTTTAATTATATGCGAATATTTCAACATCTTTTCTATAATACTTTAAACTTAAAAAAAATAATTTCGAAACGAACTTATTATTTATTTTTATATATTTATAGTTCTTTAATAACTTATAAAGCAATTTATATTCATAAAACGTTTTGTCTAAATTCATAAATCTTTGAAAAAAGTTTATTTTAGAAATTTTATATTTTAAGTCAAAATTTGCTCCCAAATGTATAGCAAGATAAATTGGTGGCTTATATTTTCTAATAATGTTTTGAAATTCTGAATTTTTTAATAAAGAAAATTCATAACCTTCAATATCAATTTTTAAAAAAAACTTATTATTATTAAATTTTTTGAGAATTTTCTTTAAAGTAATGCCGTAGCACAGAAAATTACCTGCTTTCTTAGTTACAAAATGGCTCGCTCCAAAAATTGGTCCCGAAATGAATCTACTTTTTTCGTTTTTTGTACTTAGAAATTTATTTAAAAGCTTTATGTTCTTAAATTTGTTTTTATTTAAACTTACATTTTTTTTTAAAATTTCAAAAACCTTAATGTCTGGTTCTAAAGCAATCACTGATTTAAATTTACTTGCTGCATACAAACTCATAGCGCCCACAGCAGCACCAATATCAATAAAATTATATTTCAAAAATTTTGTATTATTAACATAATCAAAAAAATTCTGCTCCCAATCTGTATGCATATATCTTTGCCAAAATTTATAATCCTTATCTCTTACAACAAAATAAGATTTATTCTTAATTATTTGCATTAAAATTTTATTATTGGTCTAAAAATTTTACCGTTTTTGAAATCAAATATTGCTTTATTAATATCTTTCAATTCATAATTTTTTTTTGGAAGAACCTTTTTAATATTTGAAATTTGATCTATTAAAATTTTCTCATTAATTTTGAAATTTTTCATTATTGTGCCCCCATTTCCCCAAGCTCCGGTTAATGTTTTCCCAGCAATGAAATCCCAAGCACTAATTGAAATTTTTTAGTTTTTTTTTGTGTTGCCAATCATAATAAATCTTCCACTAAATGGTTTTACCAAACTAAAAGTTTGTTCAACTAATTTTTTTGAGCCCGTACAATCAATTATTAAATCAAACTTGTTTATATTATTTTTTTTAAATTCGTTTAGTTTTTTTTTATTTACAAAAATGAAATTAAATTTTTTATTATTTTTTAATAAATTAAGTTTATTTATATTGCTATCTATGCATGTAATATTTTTACACTTCAAATAATTCAACACAAATAGACTAGAGTAACCTAATCCTCCCATGCCCATAATCAAAATTTTTGATTTCTTTGTTATTGATGAATTATTTAATATTGCGTTACTAGCTGTAGGTAAAGCGCATCCTAACAAAACAGATTCACGATAAAATTTATTTTTTTTACTTATTTTAAATATTCTATTTTCACTTACTAAAGAGTAATTTATAAGAGTATTGCAACCACCTGTATTTATTATCTTTGATCCCTTTTGATAATTAACTGAAGAAAATTTTTTATTCATTTGTTTTTTTACCCAACTAACTACAACTTGATCACCGATTTTAAAATTTTTTACAGATTTACCTAAAGATATAATTTCTCCCACTCCTTCATGACCCAAGCAATGAGGTAAAAATTTATCTTTTCCTAAAACTCCACTTATTTCATTAAGTTGAGTGTGACATATACCTGCAAATTTCATTTTGACTAAAGCATACCCTCTTGGAATATTATTAATTTCTAAATTTAATATTTGTAAATCTTGTTTTTGTCTAAAAATAACGGCTGCCAGATTTTTATTTATCATATTAACCGTTTCTATTTTAGTAAATGATTAAGGATTGCATAGAAATTTGATTTACTGATAGACTTAGAATGGCCTAAAATATCTACCTTTAAAGCGCCAGCTACATTACCTATTATATTAGTAATAAGTTGGTCTGTTTTGTTTGAATACAACAAAGAGGTGATTGCTAAAAAAACATCTCCTGCTCCAATAGTGTCAATAACTTTATCAGAGATTAAAGCAGGTGTATTCAAGATCTTTGAATTTAAAAAAGAGAATGAGCCGTTTCTACCTCTTGTGATAGTAATGTTTTTACAATTTATTTTTTTTATAATCTTTTTAGATACTATTTTTTCTATACTATTAATATTATCTGAAGCAGCCAGTCTAACCTCTGGCTCATCTATACATATAAAATGTGACATTGGATACTTTGTTATTAAATTAAATCCAAGATTTGCACTGTTAGTTTGACAGTTGATTGATAAAAACTTAGCTTTTTTCCTTAAAACTTCATAAATATCATGATCAATAAAACCATGACCATAATCAATTAATATTACTGCATCAAATTTTTTGGTCTCTTTTTTAAGGTAAGAAACTACCCTACTTTTATTTCTTTTACTCAATAAATTTTCGTCCATATAATATACCTCGCTAATCTTTTTATTATATGCATTTTCTACAAATCTTTTTTTTCTAGTTGTTACTTTTTTTGTTTCAAAAAATATTTTACTATTAATTTTTTTTTTAAACTTGCTTAAAGGTGATTTTATATCTTTATCATTACCAATTACCGTGCAAAGAGACACTTTGTTATTGAATTGAGATAGATTAGTAGCTGCAGCAAACACTCCTCCTAAAAAAATATCAGTTTTTATATATTTTGTTGCCAAAATGTTTTCCTTTAAAGGCTTATTTAAAGGTCTAACAGAATCATACTGATCTATTATTGCATCACCAATGATCAATACTTTTTTATCTTTAATATCATTTAAAGATTTTATACTTTCACTTAATAGTTTTTTTTTATTTTTTTTCTCTAAAAACTTTGCTAACTCACTATCATGAATAAAAGAAAAACTTTTATTTATGATTTGTGTTGAGCTTTGTAGTGGTGAGTCTGTAAATATTATTTTAGAATTTATTTTTTTTAACTCTTTAATTTCTTTATCTAGTCTTTCAGTTAAATCTTTTTTTCCTTTATAATCTTTACCTTTAAAATAAATATCTGGCTTTATTTGTTTTATGCTTTCAGTTGCATCAGAACTAAAATTTATACCAACACAATCAACATGTATCAAAGATTCCAAAACTTTTGCTCTAAAGTAATGATTATTTACTGGTCTATTAGGACCTTTGTTAACAAATTTATCTTCAGTTAAAGTTACAAATAAATAGTCACATTTTTTCTTTACTTCTTCAAAATGACTTATGTGTCCAGCATGTATAACATCAAATACACCATGACATAGACCTATTTTTTTTCCTCTACTTTTAAGTTTTTTAGAAATTTTATTTAGGTTTTCTAATCTATATTTTTTCATCAATATTAAATTCTAAATGAGTTTGTTTCGGAAAAATCTGCCACTATCGAACTACCTGCTAAGGGATCTCCACTACTTGAAATTAAAAAATCAAATAAACCAAGAAAAGATTTTCCTTTAGCAATTTTCTCTCTTGGAAGTTTTTGTTTAATAAATTGATTATAAACTTTTCTCTTATTTTTCTTTAGTCTTTCAAATGCATTATTTTCATATTCAAATGCCCCTAATAATACGCAGTGCACAAAAATATTTTTTTTAATCAATACCTTTGAGAGAGTTTTTACGTATGATATTAGAGAAGCTTTTACCATCGAATATCCAACTGAAGCAGTAGCTTCAATCGAGGCTACAGATCCGATATGGATTATCTTTAAATTTTTATTATATTTTTTTCTGTCTAGTACTAATTTATTTATACCGACTGCCAAGGATACATTCATATTAAATAAAAAATTTAACTCTTTATGTCCTATATTTGGATTATGCAAACCAAACCCTCCACCTAAAGAATGAATTATAGCATCAAATTTCAAGGAATTTTTATTAATTATCTTTAAAAATTTTTCATAATTTTTTTTTTGACTTAAATCTAACGAATAACAGTTTTTGCTATTTTTGATTGATAATTCTTTTTTTAAATTAGCTAATTTTTTTTTATCTCTTCCAGTTGCGAGAATATTATAACCTTTAGAGTTATAATATCTACTAAGCAACAAACCTAGCCCTGATGTTGCACCAGTTATTAAAATTGTTTTCATTTTAAGAATTTAACAAATCCTCTCTAATTTTATTTACTTTTTCTGTTCCAAGAAATGGATACATATTATCTAGCATTGCAGGCTCAAATGATCCATCTTTATTCATCTGAGTTTGAACTCGTGGAACTAATTCTTGCATCGGAGGTGTTATAATCTCACATATTATAGCATGTTTTGATTTGATTATCTTATTTATGTTTTTGTCTAAATTGTTTTCATTATCAAGTTTTATGGTTTTAAATCCAAAAGACTTTGCCACTTTTAAAAATTTAGGTAATGTAAGACCACTATTATTGTCTGCTCCAACAAACTTTTTAAAGTTTTTTTGTTGCATCAATTTCATGGTTAAATAACCACCATTATTTATAATAAATAATTTAATAGGTATTTTATAATTTATTAATGTATGAAGTTCTTGAATATTAAACATCAAACCACCATCACCAGTAATACAGATTGGTATTTTTTTTTTGTTTCCAAAATAAGCTCCTATTATTCCTGGTAAACCGAACCCCATTGCTGCTATTCCAGAAGAAGTAAAGAGTCTTTGATTTCTTTTTGTTTTAAATGACTGCATGGTACATGTAAAACTAGTTCCCATATCTGTAACCAAATTTTCATTTCCGGTCAAAATTCTTGAGAGGCTATTGATAAATCTAAAAGAATTAATATGATTTTTATTTTTTTTGTATTTATTGTCTTCATCTAGAGACTGTCTCAATTTTTTTAATTTATTCACCCAACTTACTTTTTGATTAATATTTTTTAGTTTTTTATTCAATTCATTTAAATAAATTCCAACGTCATTGATAACACTTAAGCTTGTTTTCAATTTTCTTTTAATTATTTCTTTTTTATCAATATCAACAATAATTTTTTTCGCGTGAGGAGAAAAATTTTTCATTTGATATCCAGTTATTGGCACAGATAACCGAGAGCCAAGCACAATCAATAAATCACAAGATTGTATTGCAAAATTAGAAACTCTATTACCAAACAAACCTGGACGACCAAAATATAGATGATGATCAGAAGTTATTATATCACTAGCATTCCATGTTGATAAAAAAGGAATTTTTGATTTTTTAATAAAATTAATAAATTTTTTTTCTGCTCCACTAATATGGACTCCGTTTCCGACTAAAACAAGAGGTCTTGAAGAATCTTTTATCATTTGAAGTGATTGTTTAATTTTATTATTTTCAATTTTTTCTATTTTCTTCTTTTGTTTTTTAATTTTACTGTGATTACGATTAATAAATTTTTTGGACTGTATGTCTAAAGGAACATCTATCCAAACTGGTCCTGGCCTTCCTTCGTTTGCAATTTTGAATGCTTTTGATAGTTCAAACTCAATATCTGAATTTTTTGTTAAAGTTATACTATGTTTTGTAATTGATTTTACTATTTCAGTAATATTAGCCTCTTGAATTCCAATTTGTCTAGTTTTAGAGTTTAAAATCATATCTTTAGACTCTACTTGTCCTGAAATTACAATCATTGGAATTGAGTCAATCCAAGCGCCTATAACACCTGTTACTGCATTAGTGCCACCAGGCCCTGAAGTCACTGAGAGTATTGCAGGTTTTTTTGTAACTCTATAAAAAGCTTCTGCCGCCATCGCTGCAGATTGCTCATGATGCATAAACACAAAATTTAAGTCTTTTTGTCTTCTGAACGCTTCATTGAGAAACATTGCTCCACCACCAGTTACTCCAAAAGCTGTTTTGAGGTCTTTTTTTAATAAAAATTTGATTATAAACTCTGCATTATTCATATTTAATTATCGAACCTATATTATAATAATATATAAAAATCTAGTTCTACAATAATATTTTAAATCTTATGAAAAAAATACTTATTCTTGGAAGTAATAGCTTTTCTGGAAGTTGCCTAGTCAACTTTTTGCTTAAAAGGAATTTTCGTGTAATTGGTTGTTCTAAGTCTAATCTGTCAGAAAAGAAGTTCAATTGTTTACACTTATTAAAATCAAAAGAAATTAAAAAATTTTTTTTTATAAAAATTGATATAAACAAAAATTTTAAAAAATTAGAAAAAATCATAGCAAAAAATAAACCTTCAATAATAATAGATTTTTTAGGTCAAGGCATGGTTCCAGAGAGTTGGAAATATCCATATTTAACTTTTAATACTAATGTTTTGTCAAAAATAAAACTTTATGAATTTTTAAAAAAACAGAAATTTCTTAAAAAATATATTAAAATCTCTACTCCTGAAGTTTTTGGGTCAGCGAAAATAAATAATTCAAAGTATAATAAATATAATCCCTCTACACCTTACGCGTTATCACATTCTTCAATAGAGAGTTATTTATCGTTACTATATAAACAATATTCTTTTCCAGTAATTATTTCTAGATTTTCCAACTTTTATGGACCTTATCAAAAGTTGTATAGATTAATACCATTAGCAATTCATAAAGCTGAAAAAATGGAAAAGTTTCATCTTCATGGAGGTGGTATGTCAAAGAGATCATTTATTTACTCTGAGGACTTTTGTGATGGAATTTATAAAATGATAAAAAAAGGAAAAATAGGAGAATATTATCAATTTTCATCAAACGAATACTTAACAATAAAAAAAATAGTAGAGATAATATATAAGAAAAAAAACCTTAATCCAAAAAAATATATAAAAAATGTTAAAGATAGACCTGGAAAAGATAAAGATTATAAAATTTTTGATAGTGATACTAGAAAAAAATTAAAGTGGAAAAACAAAATTAAAATTGATGATGGAATTAATAAAGTAATTGAATGGTATAACATTCATAAAAAAGATTTTAAAAAAAAAAGAAGAAAAATTTAAAATGAAAAAATGAAAAAATGAAAAAAAATTTTTTAATTGAACAATATTTAGCAGACAAAAAAATGGTAATTAAACACAATTATCTTAGTGATCAATTTAAAAATTCAAAAAAGATACTTAATCTTATTCAAGATACTGTGAAATTTAATGATTTTACTCTTGGAAGATATGTTGAAAAATTTGAAAAAGAATTCTCAAAATATCAAAAAGCTAAATATGCAATAGGTGTTGGTTCAGGAACAGATGCTATTTTCTTATCATTAAAAGCATTGGGAATAAAAGAAGGTGATGAAGTTATAACTCCAACTTATTCATTTTATGCAACTGCAGGTGCGATAGCAACTGCAGGCGCAAAACCTATATTTATCGATATCAAAGATGATCTTAATATTGACGAAAATAAAATAGAAAAAAAAATAACTAAAAAAACTAAAGCTATTGTGCCTGTACATTGGTCGGGTAGAATTTGTAATATGAATAAAATATTAAAATTAGCGAAAAAATATAATCTACACGTTGTTGAAGACGCTTGTCACGCAATCTTGGCGCATGATGATAAAAAAAAATTTGCTGGAAACTTTGGAATTACGGGATGTTTTAGCATGCATCCCCTAAAAAATCTTAATGTTTGGGGTGACGGGGGAATTATTACAACAAATAATCAAACGATTTATAAAAAATTAAAACTTTTAAGAAACCACGGTTTAACAAGCAGGAACAACTGTAAAATATATGGATTTAATTCAAGATTAGACACCATTCAAGCAGCTGTGGGATTGGAGATGATAAAAAAAATAAACAGAATAACTAATTCAAGAATTAGAAATGCAAAATATTTAAATGAGAAATTGAAATCAATTAAGCAAGTTAAAATTATTGATGAAAGAAAAAAATTTAAATCAGTTTATCATCTTTATCAATTTTATTGTGAGAGAAGAGATCAATTAAATAATTACCTTAGAAAAAATAAGATTGATAGTAAGATTCATTATCCAAAACCTCTTCATTTACATGAAGCTGCAAAAAAATTTAGTTATCATAAAAAAGAATTTGGTTATGCAGAAGAATTAGCAAAAAAAGTAATTTCAATTCCAGTTCATGAATTTATAACAAAAAAACAGTTAAATTTTATGATATCCAAAATACAAAGATTTTATAAGTAATGCGAGTAACATTTACTAATTTTCCAAGAGAATACAAAAATCTAAAAAAAGAATTAAAAAAAAAATTTGATAAAATTGGATCAAAAGGTCAATATGTTTTAGGCTCTGAACTTAAAATATTCGAAAAAAATATAGAAAAATTCCTTAAAGTTAAACATGTGATTGGTGTTGGTAATTGGACTGAGGGAACAATAATGGTATTAAAAGCTTTAGGATATAAGAGAGGAGATGAAATTATAACAGTTTCAAATTCATTTATTGCTACTTGTGGAGCTATAGCCTATGCAGGAATGATACCTAGGCTAATCGATGTAAGTGATAATCTAAATATTAATGTTAATAAAATCCAAAAAAAAATAACAAAAAAAACTAAAGCTATCATGCCTGTTCATTTATCTGGGATACCAGCAAATTTAACTAAAATAAAAAATATTTGTAAAAAAAATAATTTAGATTTAATCGAAGATGCAGCTCATGCATTTGGAACAAAATATAAAAATAAATTTTTAGGAACAATTGGCGATGTTGGAGTGTTTAGTTTACACCCAAGGAAGAGTTTTCACATTTTAGGTGATGGTGGTTTAGTAGTAACAAATAACACTAAACTTTATAACAAAATATTGTTGATGAGAAATCATGGTTTAAAATCGAGAGATGAGTCAATTATATGGGGAACAAACTCTCGTTTAGATAATCTACAAGCAGGTTTCGGAAATGTAATGCTAAAAAAAATTTCTTATTGGAATAGAAAACAATTACAAATTGCAAAAATTTATTCGAAAAAATTAAATAAAGTTGTTAAGGTACCTATATTCGACTCTAAAATTTCAAATCCTTCATTTCATCAATATATTATTAGAACCAACTTTAGGGATAGTTTAAAAAAATTTTTAAAAGCAAACAATATAGATACTGCAATCCATTATCCTATACCTATCCACAAACAAAAAGCATATAAAAAACAATTTGGAAAATTAAAACTTTCTTCAACTGAAAAATATAGTAAAGAAATATTAAGTTTGCCTATTAATCCCTTTATGAAGAAAAACGAAATAAATTATGTAATAAAAAAAATTAATGAGTTTTTCAAAAAAAAATAAGATGAAAAATATTTTAATAACAGGTGGGGGTGGTTATATTGGCACAAATCTTGTAAATAGCTTAATTAATGATAGATATAATATTAAAGTAATTGACACCTTTTGGTTTGGAAATTATCTAAAAAAAAATAAAAATCTCAAAATTCTTAAAAAAGATATTAGAGAAATAAATAAAAATGACCTTAAAAAAATTGACTGCATAATACATTTAGCGTCGATTGCTAATGACCCAGCAGCAGAATTAGATGCAAAATTAACATGGGACGTTAACGTTTTAGCTACCTATAAATTAATAACGATTGCTATCAGTTCTAATGTAAAAAAATTTATTTTTGCTTCTTCTGGAAGTGTATATGGAATAAAAAAAGAAAAAAAAGTTACTGAAAATTTAAGTTTAGAGCCAATATCAGAATACAATAAATCTAAAATGATAGCAGAAAGAATTCTATTAAGTTTTAAAAAAGAAATTGATTTAACTATACTAAGACCAGCAACTGTTTGTGGATACTCTCCAGCAATGAGATTAGATGTTGCAATAAATGCTTTAACCTTTGGAGCTTTAAAAAATAATCTCATAACCATATTTGGAGGAAAACAAATTAGACCAAATTTGACAATGTTTGATATGGTAAATGCATATAAATTTGCTTTAAAAAGAAAATTTAAAAAAAATAGATCAACAGATAATACTATTTTTAATTTAGGGTTTGAAAACCTTAGTATTATTCAAATGGCTAAAAGAATTAAAAAAATTTTGAAACTTAACTCAAAGATATTGATAAAACCATCTAACGATCCAAGATCCTATAGGCAAAATTCAGATAGAATTATTAAAGAA
>MDTA01099879.1_pt1 | contig 22352 bp, 22 predicted proteins | sample 811151 | NCBI WGS metagenome assembly MDTA01 (sample SAMN05326648, study PRJNA326480) | marine metagenome | isolation source: seawater | place: Indian Ocean: South | collected 2010
CCTTTTTCAGTAACTTCTAATAATGTGCTTGTGTATCTGCAGTTTGAATCAACTGCAACTGGACTGATGAATCTGATCTTGTCATAACCATAGTTCATAGCCATTTTTGTTCCCTCAACTGGAATAGAAGTCTCATAGCCCTTACCAACTGATAAAGATAACATCAATGCTCCATGTGCAATTGTACTGCCAAATATAGGTGCAGCTTTTTCTGGATCAACATGAATAAACTGAGGATCGTCAGTTACATCTGCAAATGTATTTATCATCTCCTGATTAACTACAAACCACGATGTGCTTCGTGCATTTCCAATTTCCTTGTGAAGGTCTTCTGGTTTAATTGCTTCCATAATTTTTCTCCTATTTCATTAAATGGTCTTTGAACTGTTCTCTCAGTTCAATCTTCAGGACTTTACCTGTTGCTCCGATTGGTAGCTCTTCTACAAAAACAATATCATCTGGCTTCCACCATTTTGCAATCTTATCTTCTAGAAAAGTATAAATTGAATCTTTGTCTTTCTTGTCGTTAGCTGGAACTACCAATAATACCGGTCTTTCATCCCACTTTGGATGAGCAACGCCAATAACACATGCTTGCATCACATCAGGATGCCCCTGAGCTGCATTTTCTAAGTCTACTGAACTTATCCACTCGCCACCGGATTTAATAACATCTTTTGCCCTATCAACTATAGTCATATAACCATCAGGGTCTATTGAGGAAATATCACCTGTATCGAACCAGCCATCTGCATCAACTGCATCTGAATCATGTTTGTAATATCTTTTATTAATCCAAGGGCCTCTTATCATTAATTTGCCGTAAGCTTTACCATCCTCTGGGAGCGTTTTTCCGTCATCATCAATAATTTTTAACTCAACACCATAGATAGGTTTTCCTTGTTTAGTCTGCAGTTTATACATCTCGTCTTTTGACATTTTTTCCATTGCTTTGGTCTTTATATTTGCTGTTGCTAATGGGCTTGTTTCTGTCATACCCCAACCTTGCACAACATTAATATTATGCTCTTCATCAAATTGTTTGATCATTGAATAAGGCACAGCTGAACCACCAATGAGTGTCTGCTTAACTGTATCAAGTTTAATATTATTTTCTTTGCAGTAATTGAGTAAACCAAGCCAAATTGTTGGAACACCAAACGCTAAAGTAACTTTCTCTTTTTGAATTAACTCTACTAATGCTGCGCCATCCATGCCCATTCCTGGTAAAACTAATTTAATTCCATTCATTGCTCCAATATAAGGTAACCCCCATCCCATAACATGGAACATTGGAACCACCATTAATATAGAATCATCTTTATCAAGTCCAAGGCCATTAGCAGAAGAGCCTGCCCAAGTATGAAGCAATGTAGATTTATGAGAATATAGAACCCCTTTAGGATTACCGGTTGTTCCAGATGTATAACATAAACCACATGGTGCATCTTCCTCTAATTCAGGCCATGCATATGACTCATCTCCATTTTCAATAAATTCTTCATAAGAAATTACGTTCTTTAATTTTGTTTCAGGCATTTCTTCTTTTGAACATAAAAGAATATATTGCTCAACAGTTGGGCAATTATCTTGAAGTGCCTCTAGTAGTGGTGCAAATACAGTTTCTAAGAAAATTAATCTATTTTCAGCATGGTTTATAATGTAAGCAATCTGTTCAGGGTGTAGCCTGAAATTGATTGTATGCATTACAGCTCCCATTCCTGAAATACCATAGTACATCTCCATATTTCTGTATGTATTAAGTGCCAATGAACCAACGTTTTGACCATGTTTAATTCCATAAGTCTCTAATGCTGATCCTAGTTTTTTAGCTCTTTTTGCTACTTGCCCATAATTTGATTTGACTATCTCGCCACTAAGAGATCTTGATACTATTTCTACGTCTGGAAAGATTCTTTCGGCATAATCTATTATGCTTCCGATGTTTTGTTTCCATGATTGCATGTTACTCATATTTACTCCCAATTTTTTAGATTATGAAGATAAGGATACCATTCATTTTTTAATGGGTGAAACCATGTAAACATAATTTTATGAATTTTATCTTTTTCCTCTTTTTTAAGATTCATTTTATTTTTTGGATCAAAGAGCCCAATAAATTCTAAAAACCTTTCATCGACCCCATGTTTGAGCAAAATGCTTTCAAATGTATCTTTTTTTCCAGCTACAAATGAACCCAATAAATCAATGATTAAATTATCGTGTCTTGGCATTCCTGTAAGATTTACTACATAACATTTCTTTGTAGTAAGAAAAGTTTTGTCTAGATAATCAAAATAACTAATGTTCAATTTCTTTGGCTGCGAATCAATGGTGAAATAGTTATCCCAAATAGCTATATTCTCATTTTCAAATTGATGTAATTCTTTTTGGCATGATGCATCCATATTAGTGCTTATAACTTTTTCTCCTGTCCAAAAAAAATCTTCAGATCTAGGGAATCCTTGGATAAATTGTTCAAAATAATTTTTATGAATTGAATCTTTTTCAATTAATTCTTTTGAGTAAACAGTAGGACAAAAATCAAAATTCAAATTAGGAAATTCACTTTTAATTTCTCTGAAGATATTTAACTGATCATTAAAGGAAAATTTTTCTTCAATATCATCAAATAAAATAGAAAAGAAATTTACTCCCCTTTCTGTAAAATTATTTATTTTTTTCTTGAGAGCTGTGATATTGCTAGATTTAGTGGGGGCAAGACCAATACCTATTTCAATATTTAAATCTTTTGCGTAGCCAAGAAAATTTTCGAATTCATCAAACCAAGTATCTGAATGATCAATATCAATATGCGATCTCAAAAAAGGATCCTCTTTAGGGGCATACAAATAAAAATTTAAATTATTAGTGCTCAAAGTTTTTACAATGAGCTTTCTTTGTTCAAAAGTTGGTAGATTTCCATAGTATCCTTCAACTATTCCTAATCTGTTTAACATATTTTTCAAAATTACTTAAAACCCAAAATAAATCTATTGATTCCCTTAAGGTCTTTTATTAATTCTATCTTTTTATATGAATTAATGAGCATTTTTTCCTTGAGTCTTTTTTCTTGCCCAATGCCATGCTCCAAAATCAAAGCTCCATTTGGGGACAAGTATCTTGGAGCCTCAGAAATAATGTACTCAAGATCAAAAAAACCATCGTTTCTAGACACCAAAGCAGTTTTGGGCTCATGAAGTAGGCTTTTATCTAAATTTTCATATTCAGCTAAATAAGGCGGATTTGCGATTATAAGATCAAAAACTTCATTTATGTTTGAAAACCAATCAGATAAAAAAAAGTTTACTGGGTTATTTGATTGTGAGTTATTTTTATTCGCAACTTCTAAAGCTTTGTTAGATATATCTGTTCCTGTTAGTTTAGTTTTAATTAATTTCTTAGAGAGCTCGATAGCAATACAGCCAGAACCTGTACCTAAATCAAGAATTTTGTTTGTTTCTGAAAATTTTTTAATAATGAAATCAACAAGAACTTCAGTTTCAGGCCTTGGTATTAAAACGTGTTTATTCAGAAAATATTCACCATCATAAAAAAACCATTTTTGTAGTATGTATTGTATCGGTACCTTATTCTTAATCTGCAATAAAATGTTATCTAAATCTATCTCTTGAACTTGCAGTCCTTCAATTAAGAAATGAAGGCCTTCTTCATAGGTATTCTTATAAGTGTTTCTCCAAGTCTCTTTGATGCTTTTTATTTGATTTTTAACTTTCTTGTATTTCAAGTAGCTTCTCTGCATTACTTTGGGCTTTGAGTGAATCTATCATTTCATCGATATCGCCATCAAGAAAATTTTCAATATTATAGAGTGTTAATTTAAGTCGATGGTCTGTGATTCTGCCTTGAGGAAAATTATAAGTTCTAATTTTCTCACTTCTATCTCCTGTTCCAACTAAAGATTTTCTTTCACTTGCTTTTTCTTGTTCGACTTTTTGTTTTTCAACATCATAAATCTTTGCCGACAATAGCGCTAAAGCTTTGGCTTTGTTTTTATGTTGACTTCTGTCATCTTGACACTCAACAACAATACCAGAAGGTTCATGTGTAAGGCGAACTGCTGAGTCTGTTTTGTTGACATGCTGACCGCCAGCACCAGACGCTCTGTAAGTGTCCACTCTTATCTCAGACATATCTAAATCTTTCTCCTCAATATCATCCATCTCTGGCATAATTGCTACAGTTGCTGTTGATGTATGAATTCTGCCTTGGGATTCAGTTAGAGGCACTCTTTGTACACGATGAACTCCTGATTCAAATTTTAGTTTTCCGTAAGAGTCATTCCCAATAATTTTTATAACTACTTCTTTGAAACCTCCAGGTCCAGAGACAACCTCTTTAATTTTTTCAGTTTTCCAATTATTTCTTTCAGCATATCTGCTAAACATTCGATAGAGATCACCAACAAAAATTGCAGCTTCGTCACCTCCAGCGCCCGCTCTTAATTCGAGAAATGAATTTCTTGCATCATCTTTGTCCTTTGGTAGAAGCTGAACCATTATTTCTGATTCAAGTTTTTCTAATCTAGACTCACAATCAGTTTTTTCTTCTTGAGCCATATCCTTCATTTCTTCATCTTTGAGTAATTTTTCAAGGTCTAGAATTGTGGTCTCAATTTTCTGGTAATCCAGCCAATTTTCCACCACATCCTTTATTTCTGAAAACTCTTTGTTAAGGCTTGTTAATTTTGATATATCAGAAGTAATGGTGGGATCTGCTAACTGTTTGCTAAGCTCATCTGCTTTTTCTTGCAGATTTATTAGTGACTTCCTTATCGAATCCTTCATTACTTTAACTTCCTCTTTTTTTTCCAGATAAAGATTCATCCAGAATTTTAGAAACATGAAAAGCATTTTTGGAAGCAATCTCATCAGCAAGCTCTTCAATAATTTTTTCAACCTTCTCACCGCTAGAAATCTTGTTCATCGCACTATCTATTGCTTTTTCCCTAATTTCAATTTGCTCTTGATGAAATTTCTTTTGAGCTGTATTTAAATTTTTTCTGTTTTTAAGTTTTATAAATTCCTGATCTGAATTAAGAGATATCAAATTTTCGGCCTTTTTTACTGCACTTTCTCTGCCTTTAAGGTTCTCGTCTACCATGCCACTCAATTCATCCAGTGTCAGCACATTTGTATTCTTTGAATCTTTTATCTCATGTGGCAAATTTCTTGGAATAGCTAAATCAAAAATTAAATAATTATTGCCATGCAGATGACTTTCATCAAAAAATGATTGTTCTGATGCTGCAGCCACAACAATGATTTCAAAATTTCCTATATCTTCTTTAACGCTAGAAAGTGGTTTAGATTTGATATTCTCAATTGATATGTCAGATCTGTTGTATAGATTTATATCATAGTCTTTATCAGTCAACCTTTTAATTAAAGCTTTTCCGACGTCTCCAGCCCCTATTACTAATACTGGTCTTTTTTCAACTTCAAGGATTTTATTTTCAACGAGAGAAGCAATTGAAAGAGGGTTCTTAGATAATTGAGTTTCTGATCTTATCTCTTTTGTTAATTTTATTGCTCTTGAGAATATAACTTCTAAATCAGAGCCTAGATAGTTAAAAGATTTTGAGTTTTGAAACGATTTCTTTACTTGGCCAAAAATATCTGGCTCGCCAACTATCATAGAATCTACACCAGTCATCACTCGTAGCAGATGTTTAAATGCATCATTATTGGAAAAGAGATATTGGTCGTTTTTTCTTAAATTTATGTCTTTTCCTGTAAGCCTCTCTAAAAAGGAGTCAAAGTTTTTAATTTCTGTTCTTTTGCAAAAAGAATAGAACTCAGTTCTATTGCATGTAGATAAAAAAACACCATTATCAAACGGAGTGATTCCTTTTAGATTAGCAATGATTTCATCAATCTTCTCTTTATTAAAAGCGAATTTTTCTCTAACCTCTAAAGAGGTAGATTTATGACTTATGCCCCAACAATGAAATTCCATAATTATTTTCCTAAAAACATACTTTATTCTATTTTTTTTATATGCATATTATCCAGCTGTGCAAGTTTAAATACATCTAACCAAACATACAATCTTGAAGGCAAGTTTTCTTATGTTTCAGAAGACTTCTCAGCAATACTCTCCACAGAAATAAAGGTTAAATCTGATAACTTAATAATTACACTCTATGAACCTATTAATGGGTCCTCAATTGCCAGTTTACAGGGCCAAGGTAATGATTGGAAAATTTTGAATGAAACTAAAATAGATTTTAGTTCAATTCTTCCAAAACCTCGTGAAATTTTATATAGCATTAAGGGTGACTGTTTAAACAAAAATGGGTGTCAATTTGAATTTATTGGAATAGGTTCTGAAAAAATTAAAGTGATCTTGAGAAATGTATAAATATAAATCTTGTGCAAAATTAAATAGCTTTTTGAATGTAACTTCTGTTTTAGATAATGGTTACCATGAGTTAAAGACACATTTTCAATTAATAGACCTTTTTGATGAAATTGAATTCCAAGAGACTGATAAATTTTTGATTGACTCCAACGTTAAACTGAACCCTGATGATAATTCTATCCTTGCTGCTATTAATTGGTTCAATAAGAAATTTGATCTTGACCAAAATTTTAAGGTTTTGCTCAATAAAACTATTCCTATTGGCGGTGGTTTAGGGGGCGGAAGCTCAAACTGTGCAACTACTTTAAAATTCTTGTGTGATTTTCATTCAATAGAAACAAGGCTTTTAGACTATGAAGATCTTTGTTTTGAATTAGGTGCAGATGTTCCCATATTTTTGCATGGAAAAAGCTCTTTTGCTGAAGGATGTGGTCAAAAATTCACAAAAAACTTTTCCTATAAATCAAACTATGTGCTTATTGTCCCTGATATATTTATTTCGACTGAAAAAATCTTTAAATCAAATAAGCTTTATGTATCTCCAGAAATTAATGTAGATAAAAATTGTTTCTTTGACGTTGTGCTGCATGAAAATGAAGAATTTAGTAATTTTTTAAGTAGTTTCAAAAAAAACTACCCTTTAGAACTTGCACAGAAACTTAAATTAAGTGGAACTGGATCCACAATGTTCATAGAAAACCCCACCAATGATGAAATTAAATTAATTATGCATAAAAATGAAAAAAATTTTAGAGTTTTTCAAGTGAAAGCATTAGAATACTATCACTAGATTATTGGGGTGTCGCCAAGTGGTAAGGCAGAGGCTTTTGATGCCTCCATGCGTAGGTTCGAATCCTACCACCCCAGCCAGTTTTTTATTATGAATAATAGAGTTGTTTTTACAGGTAATTCAAACCCTAAATTAGCTAAAAAGGTTGCGGAGAATCTCGGCGTAGATTTGGGTTCTATTAAAGTTGATTCTTTTAGTGATGGTGAAATTAATATTCAAATAAATGAGAATGTAAGAGGCAAAGATACATTTATCGTTCAATCAACGAATTTTCCTGCAGAAAAAAATTTAATGGAGTTGATTCTTATAATTGATGCCCTAAAAAGAGCCTCCGTAAGATCTATTACAGCTGTAATTCCTTATTTTGGTTATTCAAGACAGGATAGAAGAGTAAGATCAGCCAGAGTGCCTATAAGCGCACGAGTTGTCGCGGATATGCTTTCTAATGCTGGAGCAACAAGAATTATTACTCTTGATATTCATTCTGAGCAAATACAAGGCTTTTTCTCCTTTCCAATGGATAATATCTATACAGCTAACCTTATGGTCAAAGGCTTACTTGAAAAATATGATGTGAATGACCTACAAGTTGTTTCTCCTGATACTGGTGGCGTAATAAGAGCAAGGTCTGTTGCAAAAACATTAGGAGTTCAAGACTTAGCAATAATTGATAAACGAAGAGAGAAAGCAAACGAATCTGAAGTAATCAACTTAATTGGAGATGTAGAAGGTAAAGTATGTATTGTTCCTGATGATTTAATCGATACAGCCGGTACTTTAAGTAATGCAAGCCATGCTCTAAAAGAGAAAGGTGCAAAAGAAATAATTGCATACATTACGCATCCTGTCTTGTCTGGAAATGCCATAGAAAATCTTAATAACTCGGCGATTGATAAGTTGGTAGTGTCAAACTCAATAGATATTGGTGACAAATCGAAAAAATGTCCTAAAATAGACGTCTTTGATATATCTCCTGTTTTGTCACAAGCAATTACTAGACTTATGACAGGTGAATCAGTTAGCGAATTATTTAGATAATGGAAAGTTTAAAATTAAAAGCAGAAGTTAGAGAAAAGGTCGGAGGCCTTAGCTCTAAAACAGCTATATATAAGGAAGATAAGATTCCAGGAATTATATATGGAGGCAAAGATGCGCCTCAACCAATTCTCGTTAAAAATAATGAGTTACTAAAAATAATAAATAATGATGGGTTATTTAACTCCGTAGTTGAAGTTGAACTGGACGGAAAGGTAGTAAATGTTGTATTCAAAGAAGTCCAAAAGCATCCTGCTAAAAATATTTTCACTCACATAGATCTTCAAAGGGTTGTTGAGGGCACAAAAGTTAATGTAGTTGTTCCTGTTGTGCTAAAAAATCAAGATAAGTGTTTTGGTGTAAAGATTGAGGGAGGCGTTATTAACCATGTTTTAAAAGAAGTTTCTGTCCTTTCAAGTCCTGATTCCATACCAGAATCTATTGAAGTGGACATGGAAGAGATTAAATCTAAAGAGAAGGTAAGACTAAGTTCTCTAGGTGAAAATGATAGTTATGATTTTCCATCAAGTCTTAAAAGCCAAGACCCAGTTCTAGTTTCAGTTCTTACAGCTAAGGGTGGAAGTCTTGATTTTGAAGATGAAGAAACCGATGATGTTGAAGAGGGTGCAGATGGTGAAAGCACTGAATCAAGCGATGAAAAATCTTCTGAAGAAAATAACTCAGATAGTTCTGAGGAAAAATCCGAGTAACTTGCTTGATCTTTGCATAGTTGGTCTAGGCAATCCTGGCGATAAACATAAAAAAACAAGACACAATGCTGGCTACGACTTCGTCGATCTACTAGCAAAGAATCTTAATGTGGAACTTAAAGATACAAGCAAAATTGATGCCCTTTATGGTGAAATATCATTTGGCGAAAGCACAATAGCCCTAGTTAAACCAAATGAATTTATAAATAATTCGGGCAAAACTTTGAATCTTCTAAAAAAATATAAAGTTAAATCTTTAAAGGATGTTCTGGTTATTCATGATGATATGGATTTAGAGCCCGGCGAAGTTAAATTGAAAGATGGCGGAGGACACGGTGGGCATAATGGCCTTAAAGATATTATTAACCGGGTAGGTAGTGATTTCATGAGATTAAGATTTGGTATAGGCCACCCTGCATTAAAAAATGATACAAATGCTTGGGTAATAAAGAAGCCTAACCCACAAGAAAAAAAAGGTCTTGATGAAGCTTTTGATAAAGCATTAAGATCTCTTGATCAGTTATTGCTCAAAGACTGGTTAATAGCTATGAATGATCTTCACTCAAAATGAGTATAAAATGCGGTATTGTAGGTTTACCAAATGTTGGAAAATCAACATTATTTAATGCCCTTACATCACAAAAAATAGATGCTGAAAATTTTCCTTTCTGCACAATCGAGCCAAATATAGCTAGAGTCAATATACCAGATGAAAGATTAAATAAACTTTCGAATCTTGTTAGTCCAGAAAAAGTAATTCCATCCTTTATGGAATTTGTTGATATTGCAGGTCTCGTTAAAGGGGCGCACTCTGGGGAAGGCCTTGGAAATAAATTTTTATCTCATATTCGCGAAACTCAATGTTTTGCACATGTTATTAGATGTTTTGAAGATGAAAATATTATTCATGTTGAAGGAAAAGTCTCTCCTATTAATGACCTTGAGACAATTGAGACCGAATTAATACTTGCAGATCTTGAAGTCGTATCAAAAAGAAAGGAGTCGGTACAAAAGAAGTTAAGAAGTGGAGATAAAACGACTCAGAAAGAATTTGATATTTTAGAAAAAATTCAAGCTAACTTAGATAGTAATCAGCCAGTTAGAAAAATTGATTTTGATGATAATGACAAAGTATTTCTTAAACAGCTTCAACTGGTTACGAGCAAACCATTCTTTTTTATAGCCAACATTCATGAAGATGAAGAAAAGAATATGCATCTAGCTGAGTTAGAGAATTATGCACGGGATCATAATCTTGAAATTTTGAAAGTTTTTGCAAAAGCTGAAGGTGAATTAATAGATCTGGAGCAGGAGGAAAGGAAAGAATACCTAGAAATGATGGGTCTAAAAGAACCAGCATTAAACTCGATTATTAGAAAAGGTTATGAGATGTTAGATTTATTTTCATACTTTACAGCTGGACCAAAAGAAGTAAGAGCATGGTCTATTAAACGAAATTCAACAGCGCCACAAGCAGCAGGTAAAATCCATACAGACTTTGAAAGAGGCTTTATAAAAGCTGAAGTTATAGGATTTGATGACTATGTTGAATGCGGTGGTGAATTAAAAGCAAAAGAACAAGGAAAACTTAGGCTTGAAGGAAAGGAATACATTGTTAAAGACGGTGATGTAATTCATTTCAAATTTAACGTCTAATGGTGTGTAAATACAATTATTTATTTATAATTGTCTCCTCGGCTATGTAGCTCAGCTGGTTAGAGCACAGCATTCATAATGCTGGGGTCGGTGGTTCAAGTCCACCCATAGCCACCAAACATTATTTATGGATTTAGCAATTTTACTTTCGGGAATAGCAGCAGGAGCAATACTATTCCAAACTTCAATAATAGCTCCAAGTGTATTTAAGGTACTTGAGCCTTCGCAAGCTAAAGTTTTTTTGAGGACCATTTTTCCCAAGCTTTTTAACATGCTTGTAGTTCTGGGAGCTTTAATGCTTATTCTTTTTTTGCTGGGTAAAGGAAATATTTATGTTGCTATTATTACAATGCTATTGCCATTCATTTGTGGCAGATTAGTTCCTGCAACTAATAAAGCTCGCGACGAGGGCAATGATGAAATGTTTAAAAAGCTGCACACAATAAGTGTGGTTCTAACTGTTATAGTTCTTCTATCCAATCTTACCTGGATAGTTCATTCATTTATTTAAAAATTACTTTTTGAGAACAGCAAATATTATTGCTACAGAAACTAAAGCAATAATTCCATTTTCACCAATGTTGGCAAGAATAGCTGCAAAATTTTGATACACGGATCCAACAAAAGCAGTGTCCGGACCAAAAAGAACGCCCATTAAGAGTGAAACAGAGATTACTAATAAAAGAACTTCTATAAGCTTTTCAAGAAAGCTTTTTAGGGCAGAAAAATTGAAATCAAAAAATTTCATATTAAATTGCATGAGGAGTAAAAACCCCTCATGCAGAAATTATACTTTATTTGATGTTAAGTACACCCATAATGATGAGCAATACGATTAGACCAGCTAATCCATTTTCACCCAACATTTCGACATACATCATGATGTTACCAATAACATCGCCAGCAAAATAAGCATCACCGATTACGATTTGAGCAACAATGCCTAAACCAAGAACGGCTACTAGAACTCCTGTAAGACCGTGTACGAATCCTACAACTGTTTTCATTAAACTATCCATAAATTCCCCCATGTAATAGTTACGAATATGGTACAAAATAGACCGTATTTCACAAATTATTTTAAATTTAGTTTTATTGAGGTTTTATAAGGCTATGGGGGGATATAAATTTGGCTTATATTGTGCTAATTCTTGTGTAAAACACTAGATATAGTATTTTCAGGTTATTCAATTATTCAAAAAAAACTTTTGGAGATAAAATATTCTTTGGATCCATTGATTTTTTAAGGGTTTTAAGCAATTTATACTTGTCTTGATATTCATTAAAATCTGTCCAAATACCTTTTTTTCTTTGGCCTATTCCATGTTCAGCACTTGGAGATCCTCCGCACTGCTTGAGAAGCTTATAAGTTTCCTCAATTAACTCAGATTGTTTTGTGGATGAAACAATATTTACATGGATATTTCCATCTCCTAAATGTCCAAATGAAAAAATTTCAGTACTTTCAAGTTTTTTTAGCTGCTCCAAAAAATCCTTAAGCTTATCTAGCGGGACTGATACATCCATTTTGTATGCACCTTTGCTTGCGAGAACTACTGGAAGATCTTCTCTTTTGCTCCAAATTTCTTCAGCTTGCTTAGAAGTTAATAACGCTAAATCTAGTTCTTTATCAGCCAGATTCTCGAGGCAAATTTGCATAGCTTGATCTTGCTGTGAAACTAACTCTATAACTATGAAATAGTTTTTCTTTGGGTCATCATCCAGTAAAGTCTGACAATTCCTATCCCAATATTCTACTGACGATATAAATTTTTTGATCTCAGGTGAAAGAATATGGTTTTTTACAGCATCTATATCGTCGCTTGTAAGAACTATTGTTTCTAAAAACTTTGGCTTTTCACAGGTATTAAAGACAATCTCAAAAATAATACCAAGGGAGCCTTCAGATCCAAAAAATAACTCCATGAGGTTTGGGCCTGTAGCATCTTTTTGTATTTCTTTTTGCAATGTTAATACCTCTCCATTGGCAAGCATCACTTTAATTTTTGCTACATGATCTTTTGTTGATCCGTATCTAATAAATTTTGATCCAGCAGCATTAGTTGCAACGTTACCACCAACAGAACTAGATGACGACGAAGCAAGAGAAATTGGCAATAACCGATCATGACTATTAACAAAATCTTTAACAACATCTGTTATAGCTCCAGCCTCACAGAGAACTTGTTTTTTATCTTCAGACCATTCAATTTTGTTCATTCTCTCAAGAGACACAACAAGCTCTTTATTGCCAGCAGTAGCGCCACCACATAAACCCGTACGACCTCCTGAGATTACAAGTGGTTGATTTGCTTCATTAGCAAACTGCACAATTTTTTTGAGGTCAATTTCAGATTCAGGAAAAAAAATTGCTAAAGGGTCAGGTTTTATTTCCTTATACCAATCAGTACCGTACTTCTCAAAATATTCTTCAGAATATTTAACTTTTTGTTCACCAAATTCCTCTATCAGAGCTTCTAAAGTTTTAGTCATCCTTAAATACTATGAAATTCCTATAAATGAATACAGTAGTGAAACTAAATATGCCAGCTATAATCTTTTGTATAAGAATATTATTTACTTCAACTGCAGCCAGCAAATAGAAAGCTACAGCCGTTATTACAGCTCCAATAACACCTCCTAAGAAATAAGCAGAAAATTCAACTGCAGGCTTATCTGCAAGCCAACCCCTCCCAAAAACAAAATTTTTAGCAAGTACGAAACTAACGCAAGTTCCTAGCAGGTAGCAAAAGAATGCCGTGTAAGATCTATTTATATCGGTATAGTAATCGAGAGCTAATAAGACTGTGAAATCAACTATAAAAGCAGCACCATTAGTGCCTGCATACTTAATAATTTTAATAACCATTATTACAAGCTCTGTTAGCCAGTGATTTTATCGAAAACTTCTTTGATCTTATCAAGACCCCAATCTAATTCCTCTTTATTTATAACCAAAGGTGGGGCATATCTTATTGTTGTTTCATGAGTTTCTTTGCACAAAATTCCATGCTCTAGACACATTTTGGACAAATCTTTTCCGGATATAAGTTCAGGATCAATTTCAACTCCAAGCCAAAGACCCTTGCCTCTTATCTCCTTTATAATTTTAGAATTCATATTAAGAAGAGATTCCTTGAAATATTGGCCCATGACTCTGCTATTTTCTATCAAACCATCTTCCTCAAGGAGTTCTAATGATCTTTTTGCAATAGCAGCAGCTAGAGGATTACCTCCAAAAGTTGAACCATGAGATCCTGGATTCATCCAATGTAAAACTTCTTCTGATGAAAGGAAGCATGAGACAGGCATGAAACCACCTCCCAATGCTTTACCAAGAATAAGCCCATCAGGCTGAATATTTGAATGTTGGTAGGCAAAAAGCTTGCCTGTTCTTCCTAAGCCTGATTGGATTTCATCTAGAATCATTAAGACGTTATGTTTAGTACATATGTCTCTTACTTCTGGTAAATAATTTTCAGGAGGAACAACGATACCTGCTTCCCCTTGTATAGGCTCTATTAGAACTGCTGCTGTATTTTCATTAATTGCAGATTCTATAGATTCTGAACAGCCATATTTAACAGCTACAAAGCCAGGTGTGTGAGGACCAAAGTCTTCTCTTGAATTCTCGTCTGTTGAAAAACTTATGATTGTTGTCGTTCTGCCATGAAAATTTCCATCTGCAACTATAATCTCTGCTTTTCCGGGTTTTACTTTTTTAGTTCTGTAAGCCCAACGTCTTGATGATTTTATAGCGGTCTCAACTGCCTCTGCACCTGAGTTCATCGGTAAGCACATTTCAAACCCACTCATTTTTGTAATTGTCTCGAGATAAGGGCCCAAGGTATCGGTATAGAATGCTCTTGAAGTTAGAGATAATCTGCTTGATTGTTCATGGAATACTCTTAAGAGTTCTGGATGAGCATGTCCATGGCTAACAGCAGAGTAGCCTGACATCATATCGAGATATTTTTTTTCGTTTACATCCCAAGCCCATACTCCTTTAGCTTTTGATAATACAACTGGAAGGGGCTTATAATTATCTGGTCCAAATATTGACTCTTTTTTTATTAGACTATTTTGAATATCATTTATCACTGACAATATTCTAATAGTAAATATTTTGTACTGCTAGCTAAAATATGAAAGATAGACAATCAACAAATAAAATTTTCATGGTGGAGCCAAAAGTTTTTTTTATGAATCCACAGACTGCTTCCAGCAATCACTATCAGATTAATGATACAAACGAAAATCCAGACAAAATTTTAACTTCCTCAATCGAAGAATTTAGATATTTTAGAGATTGTTTAAAGGAAAATGGAGTTGAAGTAATAACTATGAAGGGCTCAGCAAAATGCCCCGATCATATATTCCCAAATTGGTTTACAACATTTGAGAATGGTACTTTTCAGATATTTAGTATGCTTGCAGAAAATCGCAGGCTTGAAAAAACACCTGAGATGATTGATTTCCTCAAAAAAGATTATGAACTAACAGAAGATATGAGCAATCTAGAGTCTGAAAATAAATTCTTAGAATCAACAAGCAGCATGGTTTTTGATAGAACTAATAAAGTTGTTTACTTAACAATATCACCAAGGGCAAACTCCGATCTTGCAAAAGAATGGTGCGCTAGAAATGGTTATGAATTAGTTATGTTTGAAACAGAAAGCCATACAGGCAATCCGATATATCATACAGATGTATTGATGTATGTTGGAACATCAGCAATTGGCATATGTCTCGACGTAATTAAACCTGACTATAGAGATTATGTTAGGGAAAAGGCCAACAAACATCATGAAATTATAGAAATACATAAAGAACAACTTTTGGACTTCTGTGGAAACTGTCTAGAGATACCAAATAAAAATGGCGAGCTTCTACTCGCCATGTCTACAAGAGCTTTTAATGGATACTCAGAGGAACAGAAATTAGAAATAAATAGGCACTTTAGTAAAATTGTTCACTCAGATATTCCTACCATCGAAAAATTCGGTGGTGGCTCAGCTAGGTGTATGATTGCTGAGTTATTCTGAGTCTGAAAATTCTAGTTTTACTTTTCCGTCTCTTCTTATTTCAGTAACTTTAACTCTAACCTCATCGCCTTCATTAATAACATCAGTTAGTTGTTCAAAGTCTTGTTTAAATTGTGAGATATGAAGCAGGCCATCTTTTCCTGGCATAAAGGTAACAAAAGCACCAAATTCCATGATTTTAGCAACGACTGCATCATAGTCTTTGCCTACTTCAGGCTCAGCACACATAAGTTCAATCTTTTCTTTTGCAGCCTCAGCTACTTCTTTATTTTCACCGAAGACATTTACCTCGCCAGAATCTTGAAGTTCTATTGTTACACCAAATTCCTCTTGCAATCCTTTAATAGTTGAACCGCCCTTGCCTATTACAACTTTGACTTTATCTTTATGGACTTTAAATTTACAGAAATATGGAGCCAAACCTGTTAATTCATTTGGCTTAGATAAAACTTTATCCATTTCACCAAGAATATGCATTCTTGCATCCTTAGCTTGTGTTAAGGCTTTTTCTAAGATTTCTTCATTAATGCCTTCTATTTTGATATCCATTTGTAAACCAGATACACCGTTTTTTGTTCCAGCCACTTTGAAATCCATATCACCTAAATGGTCTTCATCACCAAGAATATCTGTTAACACTTCATATCTTTCTTCATCTTTAACTAGCCCCATTGCAACGCCAGCAATATTTTCTTTTATAGGAATACCTGCTGCCATCATTGCTAAACTTCCACCACATACAGATGCCATAGAGCTTGAACCATTTGATTCAGTAATTTCACTAACTACTCTTATTGCATATGGGAAATCCTCCAAGCTTGGTACAGCGAACTGCAAAGATCTCTTAGCTAATGCTCCATGACCAATTTCTCTTCTTTTAGGCCCCATTGGAAAACCAAGTTCTCCAACACTATAGCTTGGGAAGTTATAATGCAGCATAAAATTATCTTTCACCTCGCCTGCTAGAGCATCAACAGTTTGAACATCTCTTCCAGAACCTAGAGTAGCAGTAACAATTGCTTGTGTTTCACCTCTTGTAAATAGAGCTGAACCATGCACAGATGGTAAAAAGTTAGTTTCAATATTTATGTTCCTTACTTCAGTTAAACTTCTTCCATCAATTCTCTTTTGTTCAGCTAAAATATTTTCACGAACAATATGTTTTTCAACTTCTTTGAACTGCTTCATATAACTTGCATGCAAATCTTCATCAAGATCACTAAGAAGCTCGTCTTTTACAACGCTTATTTTTTCGCCTCTCTCTTTTTTATCTGTGGTAGTAAATGCATCGCTAAGTCCTTTTGTACATCTTTCACTTACTTCAGCATATATTTTCTCTTCCTCTTCTTTATGAGGATTAACATGCTCCTTTCTTTCAGGTAATACTTCTTTTGCAAAATCATCTATCGCTTTTATTACTGGCTTCATTTCTTGGTGGCCATACAGTATCGCTCCAATCATTAAGTCTTCACTTAATTCATTAGCATCTGATTCAACCATTAAAACTGCACTTTCAGAACCTGCTACAACCATATCTAAATCGGAATTTTCCATTTGCATGAAAGATGGGTTTAAAACATACTCATCTTCAACAAAACCAACTCTTGCAGCAGCCATAGGCCCTTTAAAAGGAACATCAGCAATTGACATTGCAGCTGATGCTGCCATCAACGCCACGACATCTGGTGGGTTCTCTTTATCCAAAGATAAAAGCATGCAATTTACTTGCACTTCATCTTTATAGAAATCTGGAAAGAGAGGTCTTAATGGCCTATCAATTAACCTGGAGGTTAACGTCTCTACTTCTGTAGGCTTACCTTCTCTTTTAAAATAACCCCCTGGAATCTTTCCAGCTGAGTATGTTTTTTCCATGTAGTGAACGCTCAAAGGAAAAAAATCTCTTCCTTCTGCACCTTCTTTTGTTACTACTGCACACATCACAACTGTACCGCCCATAGAAGCGATTACTGATGCTGTTGCTTGTCTAGCTATCTTGCCAGTTTCCAATACTAGTGTTTTTGATCCCATTTGGATCTCTTTTCTTACAATATTTTTCATAATTTAGTCTCTTAGATTTAATTCTTTTACGAGCTTTTGGTAAGCAGCAGAATCAGACTTTTTTAGATAACTTAAAAGTTTTTTTCTATCACTAACAATCTGCAATAGACCAGTTCTTGAATGATTATCTTTCTTGTGTTCTTTAAAGTGACTTTGCAATTCTTCAATTCTTTTCGTTAATAAAGCTATCTGAACAGATGCAGAACCTGTATCTGTTTCTGATTTTCCAAATTTTTTAATAACTGCTTGAGTTTGTTCTTTACTTAAGCTCATTTTTTTTCTTTTCTCCTTTCGTTAAAACTTTCAATGGATTTATACATAAATTCTTATCCACTAAACCTAATCCCAATAATTCCTGTTTGTTAAAAATAAAATGTTTTCCTGTCTTTTCTATTTCCCTTGCCTCTAATTGGCACCCATTTTGAAATTTCTTTACTTCAGAAGACCTTATTTCTACCTGTGGGATATCTATTAAAATTTCTTCAACCCGCCTAACATACTGCATTTTTTGGTTTTTGTCCAAATTTTTTAACTCTGTAAGAGAGATACAATCTTCTATGCTTAGGTGACCAAATTTTGTTCTCTGTAGTTCGCACATTGAAACAGATTGCTTTAGTGATTTGCCAATGTCTACACCTAGTGTTCTCATGTATGTACCTTTGCTACAAGATACTTTGATTTTGAATTTCGGATAGTCGTAATCTATTAAACTAATATCAAAAATTTTTATTCTTTGTGCCTTTCTATCAAACTCTTTTCCTTTTCTTGCTAACTTGTACATTGGTGTCCCATTAATTTTTTTGGCTGAAAATTTTGGGGGGATTTGTAATTGTTCACCAAGGAAAGATTGAAGAACTATATTTATTTCTTTCTCAGATGGCTCATTGCCCTTTTCCTCATAAGTTAAGATTCCTGAAATGTCTTCTGTATTTGAACTGATCCCAAAAATATATTCAGCAATGTATTCTTTTGTTTCTGTATTAAAGTATTGAAGGAACTTAGTAGACTGCTCAAAAAAAATGGGTAACAATCCTGTTGCAATTGGATCTAAAGTGCCGCCATGTCCAGCTTTTTTGAAACCCATATCACGCTGCGCTTGTTTCAAAGCTGCAAAAGAAGTCATGCCCTTTTCTTTATTGAGAAGCAAAATGCTCATAACTATAATTTTTCAATTAGATCATCAATCTTTCTAACGTTATCGATATGATCGTCATAAAAGAATCTAAGCTCAGGCACTCTCTTCAGTGGCAATATTCCTGACAAGCCTTTTCTAATCATCCAGGCATTTTCATTGAGAAATTTTTGGAGATCTTTATTAGAGAGTTCAGAATTAATGGTAGAAAAGAAAACTCTTGCACCTGATAAGTCTCTTGCTGTTTCAACATGATTGATGCTTATGAAACCACACGAATCTTTTAACTGAGAGTTCTGAATATAAGAAGCTATTTCTTTTTTAAGGTTGTCATTGACCCTTATGATCCTATCTTTTTCCATTAGTTATAAAGATCTTTTTTCTTCTTTTTGCTCGAAGTTTTCTATTACGTCGCCTGGTTTAATATCCAGATAGTTTTTGATACCAATTCCGCACTCAGTACCATTCTGAACTTCTTTTACATCATCTTTAAACCTTCTTAATGAATCTAATTCGCCTTCATGTATAACAACGCTATCTCTTAAGACCCTTACATGTTTTTCCCTTTTAACTAGCCCTTCTGTAACCATGCAGCCTGCAACTAAACCAAACTCTGGTGACTTGAAAACTTCTTTAACTTCGGCAAGGCCAAGAATTTTTTCTGAATATATAGGTTTGAGCAACCCTGATAGTAATCTTCTGGTATCCTCAATAAGGTCATAGATTACACTATAGTAATTTACTTCTATTCCTTGCTCTTCCAATAATTTTTTGGCCTTGTTATCTGATCTAACATTAAAACCAAATATCCTTGCTCCTGTTGTTATAGCAAGATTAACATCAGATTCAGTTATTCCTCCAACACCCGAACTTACAATATCGACATCAACTTCTTCATTGCCTATTTTGAGAAGTGATGCATTTATTGCTTCGTTAGTACCGGCCACATCAGATTTCACAATTATTCTTAATTTATTAATTTTTTCTTGGTCAAGTAAATCAAAGGCAGTTGCCGAAGTCATAACATTCTTATCGGCTTTCTCTTTTAAAAATGCATTTCTTTCATCAATAATGTTTCGGGCATCTTTTTCGGTTTTCATAACATTAAAAACTTCGCCAGCTGGAACACAATCTTCTAGACCTAAGACCTCGACTGGAGTTGAAGGTCCAGCTTCTTTAACCATTTCACCTGAACTATTAATTAAAGATTTTATTTTTCCTTTCTTTTCTGCAGCAACAATAATGTCTCCTATTTTCAAAATGCCTTTTTGAATAAGGAATGTGCCTAATGGACCTTTAAACCTATCGAGTTCTGACTCAAGTACAACACCCATCGCAGGTCCTTGTTCAGGAGCTTTAAGCTCAAGTAACTCTGATTCAAGCTCAATAGCATCAAGCAACGAATCAATGCCATCCTTAGTTATAGCTGAAACTGGTATCATTTGATTCTTGCCACCCCAGTCCTCTGGCACAAGTTCATATTTTGCAAGGTCTCCTTTTACTTTGTCTATATCTGCTGCTTCTAAGTCCATTTTGTTAATAGCAACAATTATTGGAACCTCTGCAGCTTTGGCGTGGGTAATAGCTTCTATTGTTTGCGGCTTAACACTATCATTTGCTGCAACCACAAGTATGACTATGTCCGTTGTATTTGCACCTCTAGCTCTCATAGCTGTAAAAGCTTCATGGCCAGGTGTATCGATGAAGGTAATTTTTCCAGATTTAGTTTTTACTTCATAAGCTGCAATATGTTGAGTAATGCCTCCCGACTCACCATCGACAACATTTGAAGACTTAATTGCGTCTAGTAATGAAGTTTTTCCATGATCTACATGCCCCATAACTGTAACAACAGAGTGTCTTGCTTTAGGTGAAGACTCGTCTAAATATATATTTTCAACATTAGGATAATCTGCTGTCTCCTCACTTAGGTTTTGTTCTTCTTCAAATTTAACAACAAACCCAAATTCTTCAGCAACCAATACAGCTGTTTCTTGGTCAACTTCATCACTCAAAGAAGCCATTTCACCAAGCTCCATTAATTTTTTGACGACCTCATTTCCACGTCTATTCAATTTCCTTGATAAATCGTTTACTCGTATTGATCCATTTATATTTACTGACTTTTTAGGTTTTTCTTTTTCTTGATCATTATCTCTTTTAGGCTCAGCTGGCTTTGGTTTTTCAGCAACTTTAGGTTTTTCAGCAACTTTAGGTTTTTCTGGAGTCTTGGGCTTTTCTTTTTGTGGCTCAAGCTCTTTAGGAACTTCAACTTTTTTTTCTGGAGCTGGAGAATCTTTAGCGCTCCTTATGTAAGAAAGAAGTTTTTGTTTATCTTCTGTTGAAACTAAATCTTCAAGACTTGTTTGGGATAACCCCGCAGCAATCATTTTTTCAAGAAGAACATTAGGATCTATCTTTAAAATTTCAGAAAGTTTTTTTACTGATATATCCATTTATGCTACTCCTTACTCAAACCATGGCTTTCGAGCCTCCATTATAAGAGCGGATGCTTCTTTTTCAGTTATTTTATCTGAGATATCCATCAACTCTCCAACAGACATTTCAGCTAATTCATCAAGCTTCTTAATATTATTAGCACTAAGAGAGCTTAAAACATCGTTTGTAATGCCATTTAAATTAACTAATGAATCTTCCATGGTTGGGTCACTAAAATCTGCGTTAAATGCGTCTTGTAAGAGCAATTCATTAGCTTTATCTAATAATTCTGTTGTTCTTTTTTCGTCACCGAATAATTTAGAAATAGATGCTGCGTCTAAATCAACAATTTTTTCAAGACTATCTAATTCATTAGCCACTACACCTTCTTTTTCTTTATCAGAAAGTCCTAGTCTTGTTGCAAGCCCATCATACTTCTCAACTAATGTTGAGTCCTGATATTCTTTAAATTGCTCTTTATTAAGAACTTGGAAGGACCAGCCAATCATATGTGTCATTAATCTTAAGTTCTGACCATTTTTTCCTATAATTTGTGCTTGATTTTCTTCTTCAACTTCTAAGATAAGAGTTGAAGTCCTCTCATCGACAAGGATTGAATATATCTTTACTGGTGCTAGACAATTCACCACAAACTCAGCCGGGTTGTCACTATGTATAAAGATATCTATTCTTTCATTACCTATCTCATTTGAAACAGCTTGAACTCTAGAACCTCTCATGCCTACACAAGCACCAACTGGGTCAATTCTTCCGTCGTAAGTTTTTACTGCAATTTTAGATCTATAACCCGGATCTCTTGCAATAGCTTTAATCTCTATTGTGCCTTCTGATATTTCTGGCACTTCCTGAGTGAATAGTTGCACTACTAATCTCTCATCTGTTCTACTCAAAATTATCTGGGGACCTCTTGGTGTAGTTACTATTTCTTTAATTACTGCTCTTACCCTATCGTTCAACTTAAAAATTTCACCAGGAATTATATGATCTCTAGGTATTTGGGCGTTTAAATCTTCCTCAATTTCAAGTAATAAGAAGTCTCTATTTATTCTTTTTACCTGTCCAGATATAACTTCTCCTACCAG
>MDTA01162796.1_pt1 | contig 22351 bp, 9 predicted proteins | sample 811151 | NCBI WGS metagenome assembly MDTA01 (sample SAMN05326648, study PRJNA326480) | marine metagenome | isolation source: seawater | place: Indian Ocean: South | collected 2010
AGATGTCGCGCGTGCTATCAACGAAAAGATGGTGCGTCGCCACCCGCACGTCTTCGGTGCAGACGCGCAGCGCAGTTCTCAAGAGCAAACGCTCGCCTGGGAGGAAATCAAGGCGCAGGAGAAGAAAAATGGGCCTCAGTCAGAATCCGTATTCAAAAAATTGCCACCGTCGCTCCCTGCGTTGATGTTCGCAGTCGACATCTATAAGCAGATCCAGAAGGAAACGCTACCAACCGGATCGCTGGTCGACGAAGACTCAATCGAAACGATAGCGAATTCGATTGATGAAGAGACGGCTGGCGCGTTGCTGTTCGAGATAGCCGCTGCTTGCCGTGAAAAGGGGATAGATCCGGAATCCTCTGTTCGACGATATTCTCGAGCCGTCAAATCGGAAACGGAGGCGCTTGCCGCGCAGACGCCTTGCTAAGAAGGATGGCTAACTAAAGTGCCCCCTCTGGACAAAGAGTTGCGGCCAGGTTCTAAGCGTACGAGTGCCAGCTGGCAAGACGTATGGGTGGCCCCCTTTCTCAGGCATTTGGAGCAGGAGCGGCGATTATCGGAATACACGGTTCGAAACTACAATACCGCGATTACTCGCTTTCTCAAGCGGCTTGAAAGTGAGCACGAATGGAACGGCCGATTGGATTCAATCGGAACCCGCGAAGCCCGAGATTTTGTAATCGAAGAGCAGCGACGCGTTAGTCGAGTTACGCTTAGAAATTACGTTTCTGGATTAAACACCTTCTTCAGATTCTGGTTGAAGCGAGCTTCTATCGAACGGAATCCAATAGACGGAATCGTATTGCCCAAGCTTCCTAAAAAGCTGCCAGTGTTTCTAACGGAAAGGCAAGTATTGCGTTTGCTTGAAGGACCCATGCGCCTTTTAGAAAACGAGAGCATTGAGCCGCTCGTAGCGTGGAGGGATCGGCTCGTTTTGGAGCTACTTTACGGAGCCGGCTTTCGCGTTTCGGAACTGGTGAATCTTACTTATGGTGAGGTCAACCTAGACGAAGGAGTGGCCAGGATTGTGGGAAAAGGGGGGAAATTCCGCAATTGTCCGCTTGGAAAGGTTGCCGTGGTGGTGTTGGAAAAATGGCGGTCGGAATTTGCCTCAAAGACCGGTTATTCGGATCACGTAATTGTCAGTAATCAAGGGAGGAAATGGTCTGCTCGGCAGATTCAGCTTCTGCTCAAGAAATATTTGAGTCTGGCTGAGCTGCCCATGGACATCACTCCTCACAAGATTCGGCACTCCTACGCCACTCATCTTTTGGACAATGGCGCCGATTTAAGACTGGTGCAGGAACTCCTAGGACATTCCAAACTTTCGACGACTCAGATCTATACGCATGTCAACCTGGGGCGCTTGAAAGCCGTATACGACCGCTCCCATCCGCGGGCATAAACGATAAGCCGTTCATTTTGAAAGACTTAAGAAACAAAGGATTTTGGATTCTTTGGCTACTGGGGCTATCGTCTAGTGGGCTATTGGCTAGCGAAAAAGGCGATCTTGACCCATACGGGCGGCAAATCGTTCCAGGAGAGCTGTTGATCAAACTGAAGGAAGATCTCATCCTGCCGCTATCTCAAGGTCCCCGATTAGCCGTTCTCGATGAAACGCACCAAATCGCAGGATCGCGCCTAGAGCGGACTTACTCGAGCTTTCCGAACATCGCTTTAGTGAAAGTGAACCCAGGAGTCTTGCTAGATTCCGCGATCGCCGCCTACAAACGATCAGGCTTGGTAGAACGAATTTCTTATAACTACATCCGCAAAGCTTCCGTTCTACCAGACGACGCCTTGTTGGCGGACGGCAAGCAGTGGGGAATCGAGAATACCGGTCAGTTGGGAGGCATCGAAGGGGCGGATATTAGCGCTGCTGAAGCCTGGGAAATCGGAAACGACGCGTCGGAAATCGTAATCGCCATACTCGATTCCGGTATTCGCTATACGCATGAGGACCTGGCCGAAAACATGTGGATTAACCCAGGAGAGATTGCGGGTAACGGGATTGACGATGACAACAATGGCTACATTGATGATATCCATGGAATCAATACGGTTGGCGTCGATGGTAGTAGGACACCGGAAACTGAGGGCGATCCGATGGACGACTTGGGTCACGGGACTCACGTCGCGGGAATTGCGGGCGCAGTTGGCAACAATGGAAAAGGTGTAGTCGGAGTCGCTTGGCGAACTAAACTGATGGCTCTTAAATTTTTGGGTTCCCAAGGTGAGGGATCCGATGCCGACGCAATCGAGTGCATCAATTACGCAAGAGAGCAGGGAGCTAGAATAATCAACAGCAGCTGGGGCGGGCTCGATTTTAATCCGCTTTTGGGTGATGCCATTGAAGAGGCAAACGAGGCCGGCATCTATTTCGTGGCGGCGGCTGGCAATGAAAGCAGCAATAACGATGATCAGCCCAACTACCCGTCATCCTATGCCTATCCGAATGTCGTTAGCGTAACGGCGACAGACAAGCGCAATGGATTCGCGACATTCGCCAACTTTGGCGAATCGGAAGTTGAGCTGGCCGCGCCAGGAGTGGGCATTCATTCGACGTATTTCAATTCTGACGACGACTATCGCGCATTGAGCGGAACTTCCATGGCGACGCCGTTCGTGAGTGGAGCTATCGCCTTGATGCTGGCTCGCTTTCCTGAGGAACCGATGGTCACAATTCTGAATCGACTTTACTCGTCAACGGATACTTTGGAGAGTCTAGCGCGTCGCTGCCGCTCTGGTGGTAGGCTGAATCTGGGGAGAGCTCTTCAGTCAGAGATGCCGGCGCCCCTAAACGACAATTTCGAATCGGCAACTCAGGTTTCGATTTCTCCATTCATCGTTTCTGGTTTCAATTCCAATGCCAGCTCTGAGATCAGCGAAAGTCCTCACGATGCAAATGCTGTAGGAAAATCGGTTTGGTGGAAATGGATAGCGGACGGGGATGGCTTTACCGAATTGACGACTGCAGGTAGCGACTTTAATTCAGTGCTTTCCGTGTACCGTGGTGATAGCTTGAATACATTGCAATTGGTTGCAAAGGATCGTGATCTGTCGCCAAACATCAACGGAGCTTCCGCTTCGTTTGAGGCTACCGAAGGTGAAGTCTACTTTATCGCTGTTGATGGTTTGGGTGGGAGTTCGGGTAACGTTAGCTTAAGCCTTGGCCAGTCCGTTGTGAATGACGATTTCGCTGATGCTTTGAAAATCGGGGGAATCAATATCCGAACCGCTAGCGAAAATATCGCTGCAACGCGAGAAGCAGGGGAGCCCGAACACGTCGAGAGCGCTTTTGGGTCGAAATCCGTTTGGTGGAAATGGACGGCTCCGCTTAGCGGCAATGTTACGCTTTCGACCTCCGCTAGTAATAGTTTCGATACGCTTCTGGCCGTTTACATCGGCGATTCGCTGGAGGAACTGCAACTGGTGGGCTCGAATGATGATGACGATCGGACAGGTGTTTGGACGAGCGTTCTTACATTCTATGCTCAGGAAGGTGCCGAGTATAGAATCGCAGTAGACGGATGGAATGGCGGCTTTGGCGAGATTTCGTTGACAGTGGCAATGGCTGAACACGATGACCTAGAAGATGCGCGTAGTCTCACTACTGATACGATCAGCGATATTTCGTTTACCAACAATGCGACGAAAGAGATTGGAGAACCGTCTATCGCCGGAAGTTCCGTCGGCCAGTCGCTCTGGTGGAAATGGGTGGCAGCTAGGTCGGGGCAGGCGGAAGTGTCAACCTTTGGTAGCGATTTCGATACAACCTTGGCGGTATACCAAGGAGGATCGCTTTCGTCATTCGAGCTGCTTGGCGAGAATGACGATAGCGGGGGAGCATTGTCTAGTCGCTTGGCGATAGATGTTGTAGCGGGAGAGACTTATTGGATTTCAGTAGATGGGAACGATTTTCGTGACGATAGAAGCTACGGGCTCGCTTGGCTGAATGCCCAAGTAGAGGAGGACCATGCTTGGCAAACCCCGGTTATCGCAGATCCTGGCAACTTGGATGTCGTTGCGGGGGAACCGATCTCTATAGAAGTCGAGGCGAGTCGAGATGCGAGCAGCTTCGACGCATCAGGCTTGCCTGATGGTTTGAGCATAGATTCTAGCACGGGTATTATTTCGGGGACGCCCACTCAGTCAGGACGATTCAATGTGATGATTGAGGCAGCTAATAATGAGGGCGCGGGCTTCTTTCTCTATGTCTTGGATATCGCCCCTCAAGCTGGATCGCCTTCTGTGGGTCCACTACCTATAGAAGTCAAAGGAATCGAAGGAGGTCCTGTAGTGATCGAAGTGGATGTTGCTAATGGTTCGGGCGCTCAGTATCAGTGGTATAAGGACGGATCGATGCTTGGCGGAGAAGAAGAGTCGTCATTGGAGATCCTAACTTTAAGCGCTGACGATGAAGGCGATTATTCAGTAGCCGTTTCGAACGCAAACGGATCAGTGCTAGCGGGACCTACAAGAGTGAGGATGATCCGAGAGGCGTTGTTCAACATTTCAACACGTGGGTATGTAGGGGTCGGAAGCGAAATAATGATCGCCGGATTTGTTGTATCGGGAACGCAACCACGAACCGTCCTTATTCGGGGGTTGGGAAAATCGTTGGAATCTCGCGAGGTTCCCGAGGCCCTTGCGAACCCGAATCTTGCCTTGTACGATTCACTGGGAGCGAAGATCGGAGAAAATGACGATTGGATTAGCGCGGCTAATTTGCAGGAGATCGAGCATGTCACGCCTACTGTGGGCGCGGTTGCCCTAGAGGACTCTGCCGAGTCTGCAATGCTTGTTACGCTGGAACCTGGAGTGTATACCACTCATTTGTCTGGCGTTGGTGGTAGCGCTGGTATCGGCCTAGTTGAAGTGTTTGACGCATCCGATGAGAGTATCGAAACGCGCTTAGTGAATATCTCGACTCGCGTGTACTCGGCTTCAGGTGATCGCGTGGCTATCGGTGGTTTCGTGATCACGGGTCAAGATCCAAAACGCGTGCTGATTCGAGCTCTGGGACCTGAGCTGGCTAATCGGGGAATATCTGGCTATATGCCGAATCCGGAGATTACGGTTTACGATTCCTCGGAACCGGTAGCGAAAAACGATGATTGGGGCGACGAGTTTGTGTTCCAAATGATGGATGCTTTCGAGCAAGCTGGAGCATCGCCGCTTGAGCTTGAAAGCAAAGATGCGGCCATGATACGAGAGTTGCAGCCCGGGCTTTACACAGTAATTGCGAGCGATTTCGACGGAGAAGAGGGAATCGCCCTGATAGAGGTTTTCGAACTGCCGTAGAGAGTGTCCTGAGTTATTGGGCACTCTCTTATTCAGCTCAGCTCGGATTGGCTTCTAGCCAATTGTTGCCAGGGCGTCGTTGAACGTATCGCTTGGGCGCATGGCTGCTGTCGCTCTCTCGGAATCGGGAGCGTAGTAGCCGTCAATGTTCACTGGGTTACCTTGAGCGGCGTTCAATTCCTCGATGATTGTTGTCTCGTTTCGAGTCAGGGTTTCCGCAAGCGGAGTGAAAATAGCCTTTAATTCGGAATCACGGTCTTGGGTAGCCAGAGCTTCGGCCCAGTAGAGAGCCAGATAGAAATGACTGCCCCGGTTGTCCAACTCGTTCACTTTCCGTGATGGCGACTTGTTGTTCTCCAAGAATTTGGCGGTTGCGGCATCGAGCGTTTCCGACAGCGATTTCGCTCGCTCATTAGAAAAAGCGTTGGACAGGTGCTCGAGCGAAACGGCCAAGGCTAGGAACTCGCCCAGAGAATCCCAGCGCAAGTGCCCCTCGCTCTGAAACTGTTGGACGTGCTTGGGCGCGGATCCGCCAGCGCCTGTTTCGAAAAGCCCACCGCCATTCATGAGTGGAACGATGGAAAGCATTTTGGCGCTGGTACCCAATTCGAGAATCGGGAACAGATCGGTGAGATAGTCCCGAAGGACGTTTCCGGTTACGGATATGGTGTCCTTCCCTTCCTTGATCCTCTCTAGCGAGAACCGAGTGGCGTCGACGGGAGCGAGGATTCTCAAGTCCAAGCCATCTGTGTCATGATCCTTCAAGTACAGCTCGACTTTTTTGATCAGTTGGGCGTCATGGCCCCGATTCTTGTCCAGCCAGAATACTGCGGGCGCCCCTGTGGCCCGAGCGCGATTGACAGCTAGTTTAACCCAGTCGCGGATAGGAGCATCCTTGACCTGGCACATTCTAAAAATGTCTCCCGCCTCGACTGATTGCTCGATAAGAACGTTTCCGCTTGAATCCACGACACGGATACTGCCTTCTCCGGGAGCTTGGAAAGTCTTGTCATGCGAGCCGTACTCCTCCGCTTTCTGGGCCATGAGCCCCACGTTGGGAACGCTTCCCATGGTGGCTGGATCGAAGGCTCCATGCTCTTTGCAAAACTCTATGGTCGCTTGATAAACCCCGGAATAGGAGCGGTCGGGGATGACGTATTTGGTGTCCTTCTGGTTTCCGTCCGGTCCCCACATTTGTCCTGAGGCTCGGATTGCGGCGGGCATGGAGGCGTCGATAATGATATCGCTTGGCACATGCAAGTTTGTGATTCCCTTGTCGGAATTCACCATGGCCAGATCGGGACCTTGCTCATAAACTGCTTGAATTTCGGATTCGACGCGGGCCCGCTTCTCGTCCGGCAATTCCGTAATTTTGGAGAACAAATCCCCAAGACCGTTATTGGGATCGGCTCCGATCGATTCGAAATCGCTGGCGTGGCCTTCGAATACGTCTTTGAAGAAAACGGAAACTGCGTGGCCGAAAATAATCGGGTCGGAAACCTTCATCATGGTGGCTTTCAGATGAAGGGAAAATAGAATGCCTTGCTCGCGAGCATCGGCAATTTGCTCTTCGAGAAACGATCGGAGAGCATTGCGGTTCATTACCGCGGCGTCGATAATCTCCCCAGCTTGCAAAGGAATGGGGGCTTTCAAGGTTTGGCTTGACCCATCATTCCCTTGGAATTCGATTCTGACCTCGATGGCTTTTCCAATCGTAGTCGATTTTTCGCTACCGTAAAAGTCATTGCTGCTCATGCTGGCTACGTGAGATTTGGACTGGGAATCCCACGCGCCCATGGAGTGAGGATTATTTTTGGCATACTGCTTGACCGAACCCGGAGCTCGACGATCGGAGTTCCCTTCGCGGAGCACTGGATTTACAGCGCTTCCTAGCACTTTGGCATAGCGCGCTTTGATTTCCTCTTCTGCCTCAGTCTTTGGCTCCTCTGGATAGTCGGGAAGATTGTAGCCTTTGCCTTGGAGCTCTTTGATGGCGGCGGTTAGCTGGGGAATAGAAGCGCTGATGTTCGGGAGTTTGATAATGTTGGCTTCCGGCGTCTTGGCCAACTCGCCAAGTTCGGACAGTGCGTCGGGCTGGCGTTGTTCATCGGTAAGCTCTTCGGGAAAATTGGCGATGATGCGCCCCGCTAGGGAGATGTCTCGCATTTCCACTGTCACTCCTGCTGCTCCCGCAAAGGCTTCAATTATGGGAAGCAAGGAGTAGGTGGCTAGCGCCGGAGCTTCGTCAGTTATCGTGTAGATGATTTTCGATTTCGTTTCGTTCATGGCTTCCTAGCGGAATAGAAGGAAGTTCTTCGGTAACGCACTCCCTCTCTGGGTCAATAGAATATCTGCGTTTTGTCCGCTTCAAGACACAGTCCAGGTTCACTCGATTCTCGATTGGAATCGGGGATATAAGTAGCCGACGAAAGTGATGAATATGGAAAGCAGCGCGAAAGCGACGATTCGAATTAGCGTGTCTCGAATATCGAAGACGAAAAGGCGAAAAAGCGGTAGAGCGAAACCGACTAGAGCCACCATGCGATAGACCTTAATCTTCGCGCTGATCCCGATTCCTATGAGAACAAGGCAGAATAGGGCGATGAGGGCAGTGTAGCTGGACTCGTTCCAAAGTAGGTCGCTAGAAAGCAGGATGGCAATCGATCCGAAGGCGATGGATGCGAAGAGGTAGGCGAGGAGTTGGCGAGATCGATCGGATAGCCGTCTATGAAGGTTGCGGGCGTGATCGATCCCGAGTCCAATCGCTAGGCCTGTAACGAGCAGGCCGCCGATAAGGGCCTCTTTGGCCCGAGGTTGAGGAATCAGTTCGGTCTCCAGTGAGCTTTCCCAGATGAGGAGGATCAAGATGGTGTTTATGGCGAGGAAGAAGGCGCTTAAAAACAGGGCGACATAACGCTTGTGCAACCGCCAGAGAAAGTGGAAAGCAATCGTTAGTAAGGAAAGCGTCAATACGCGTTCCAGCCAGCCTTCGACGCTGAATGCTGCCCGAAGAACGATGAGGGCGACTAGCCAGTGATGGAGGGCTCTCCAGAATCTCCATTTGCGAAACAATCTGAAGTCTCGAATCAGGCCTTGTCTGAAATTGGGCAGATAGAGGAGGGCTAGGTAGAGAACTACGGCGAGCAAGTTGCCAAAAAAACCTGCTGGCGATGGAGGATTCATCATTGCGTAGAGGAACAGAGGAACAAAGGAGGCGTCCCGAAGAGTTGTGAAAGACCCGACCGGAGTTCAGAGCAGAGCCAGCCCGAATAGAGCTGGGGCGTAGGCAAAATAGGCCTCCGATTGGAGTAGGTTGGCCGCGTAGGCATAAACCGTTGTGATCCAGGAAAAATGGAATACGAATTCCAAAAGGGGTAGCAGAATACGTTTCCCCTCCAATTTGCCTCTGGAAGTTATCCAAGCCAGGCCTGCGGTTGTTGCCAGTACCGCGACAGTGCTTAGCTCATTGTATGGACGTATCCAAAATTGTATATTGGCTACTTGTATCGGGATGGCTCCGCAAGCGAAAGGAATCGATCGGGACAATCTAGGAACGAGCGCGAGAAGACAAAGGGTGGCTCCAAACAGAACGGTAACCTGTGGTAGGATGTCGGAGGCGATTTGCGTTTCGGAGACGAAGACCGTTGCTATCAAGGCGTTGAGCAGAGTGGGGAGGATGTAGAACCGGTCATTTCGCTGCTCTGACTTTCTAGCGTGATGAAGATAGGCAAGCAGCGCAGTGGCGATGAGAGGATGCAGAAGAAACAAGATCCAAGTGAAACTGCCAAACTCTAACCGGGATTGATCTAGGCTGATGATAGCATAGGCCAAGGATACAATCCAGACGACTAGGGAAGCGGTTTCTTGAAGTAGAGAACGGGATTTTACTGCTACCCATGCGAGGATTCCGGCTTCAATTATCAAGGCGAACCAGCGAACGTCGCCCTCGAATCGATTGGCCAGCCACAGGGCGGCCAACGCCCCGGCCTTCGAAAGGAAAAGCTGAAAGAGAAAACTCTTGAGACCATTGCGGCTGAACCATAGAGCCCAAGCGATAAAAACAACTGCTCCCAATCCGTAAAATGCTACGAGCTCGTTGGTGAACAGTATCATGTAGAGATAACCGATGGCCAGAAAAAGAGATGTATTCAGAAGATGGAGCCGCTGAATAGAGGTTTTCTCGTTGAACAGCTTCCAAAACGCGTCAGACAGTGGCAAGAGGGAGACGGTAATGAGGAAGTAGGCGAGGACACTCCAGGCGTGTGGCAGTGTAATAGTCCGCGATCCGATTATCTCGAGGAGGCAGAAGCTCAGTACGGGAAGGTAGGCTCCAATCGTGGAAATGAAGAGTATTGGGAGCCAGTCGAATTTGCGGCTGAAGGCAATGCCGATCAAGTAGAGGGCGAGGGTAGATATGAGAGAGGGTTCGAGGAGGCCAACGTATGAAGAATATAGGGACGATAGGAAACCGTAGGCCAATGCCATAATGGCGATATTTCGATTGGCGAGTCGCAGACTTGTGGCGAAAATAAAGGCGATGACGCAGAACTGCAGGATGATCCCGATCAAGGGGTTAGCTATGATGTGAACCGGTGGAGCGGCAAAGGCGGCAATGCTGGTCAAATAGAGCGCGCTGAGCCCAGTGGAAAGCAGCGTAGATCCGAATCGAGGCCGGCGTTTGAGAAAGAATATCCCGGCAGCGAGAACGGCCATATCAGCCAAAACCAGTTCGGCAAATCGGACCCAGGCGGGGGTTCCTTGGGAAATATAGACGGCAAAAGAAATCGCCGCCAAGGTAGCTAGCAGGCCGCCGGTGCGCGGAAGCCACCATTGCATTAAGCCGGCTTCGGCGGACGCCGATTCCTTTGGAGGCCATAAGCCGATTGATCGCAGGGTTTCGACCAAGCGGGATGCGGTTGCTGGTTTGGAGGCAGGTTTCGGGGGCGTTACGTGTGTAGATCTGGGTTGGGGTCTTGGAGCAGGCGTTTTAATGGCCTGGGCTGGAGTCGGTTGCTTAGGCGGCTCGGGCCCTACCTCGCCTTGAGTGAATGGAGTTGGGGTTGCCGTTGGGGCGCGGTACTGCTCTGAAGAGGGAGCTGGCGCTTCAGTAGACCTCGGCGCTGAGCTCGATTGTTTAAAAGACCCCTGGGAAGCGGTCAGACTGTCCAGTCTTTGTTCCAGCAATTGGATACGCCTAGCATCTTTCGATCGCTTGATGAGTAAGAATACGCAAATCGGGAATGGAAGGAGGACGAAGAGCGCTCCAAGGAAAACGATGACGGACATGGATGGGGTTAAAGGATGTTTTCTGGGTGGTTGTTCTGAAAAGTCACCGCAGCAATTCGCAGTACATTTAAGGTAGCGGGCGATCTCCGAGCTCCCATCTTCTGACATATATAATGGGCGCTCGGAGATCGCCCGCTACCATTTAGGCAACGAAGCAAGTTTCCGAAGATTGGACCCAAAAAGGAAAAAGATCTCCGTTGCAAGCAGCGTGGTATTTCTGAAAGTAGGGAGGATCGTCTCGATCCTCCGAAACACCTATGCGGAGGACCGAGCCGGGCCTCCCTACCAAAAAGCCGAAACCGCCGACAGATCGGGGCCTGCGACAAACTTCGGGTATTAGGCCCAAAAAGATTAGGTCGGAATACACGCGCTCAATGACGGACACATCTGGACCAAAATGCTGCGCCCTATTGGCTCGTTAGGTAATTGTTGAGCGGAGTTCCGTTCTGGGATAGCCTGCGTCTCGCGGGCTGGATTGAACTGAATGCTTCAAAAGGCCCGCGAGCTGCGGGCGATCCCAATTCACCGTAAGTATTCGATGGCAGGACTATAAGGCTGGTAGGCATTCTCTTTACAGTTCGGGGGCGATATGCCAATCGCGAGGATAGACAACATCGTAGGCAGTTGTGAAAGTCTTTTCGGCTTTTGGCTGCAGTACGGCTTCCCATTGAAAGATGCCATTGTTTTCATTTTCTTCATCGATGACGACTTCGCTATCTTTTGGGGCGTTACGCCGGATTTCGATCTTGGAATTCTGGGCGATTGGAAACTGATCGACGATGATTACCTTGTGAGCCACATTGTGCTGACTGACGACCTCGTTTCTGTGCTCCCGTTTTAGCGTAGTGGTTTTGTCAATAAATCCGGAATCGGTATCTTTTTGGGCTCCTTCAGTGCGCTTGACAACGATATTGCCGTCCACGCCAAGGGAGATATCCCTTTCCTCGTCGGGAAGGATTTTTTCGAGGTAAACTTTGGAAGACAGCTTACCTTCAACGAAGGCCAGGGCTTGCCCAGGCAGAATTGGCAGTGGCAGCGTGTTCTTGAGTTTGGCCCGCAGATAAGCATCCAGTTGTATCCGAGGAACGGATTCCGACCAATACTCGGCTCCGATGGATTCTTCTAGAATTTTGTAGGCGCTGCTGTCCTTGGCGCTGGGAACGGTCATCTGCCCCGGGATGGTCGCCTGAAAGGAAACTGTGGAGGCCGTAACTGCGGCTTGCTGCTGGCTCGCTGGTCGTGCTGATTTTGCGCTGGCCGCGTCCACTGAGAAGGGAGACAACTCGAACACCTCTCCCTGAGATTCAGCTCGCCCTCGGTAGGTGTCCTCCAGTTTCCGAACGAGCAAAGGCGGTGGTTCCGGCACATTACCTTGTCGGCTCGCTTGGTTGGTTTGCAGAGAAAGTGTGATGTCTGACCAGTCTTCTCCCGTATGCTGCCAAACGGATGCAAAGTATCCGAAATCCAGAGACCCATTTTCGGGTGAAGCGCGCAACTCGTATTGGGGAACCCAGCGAGCATTGTTGGCCAAGTAGCTGACAACAATTCCGATCTCGCTCGCCGCCTCCATTTCGATTTCCACTTCAGCGATAGACGATAGCAAGGCAGCGGTTTCTACAGCCTCTCTAAGCTCAAATTCGATTTCCTGAATCCGTTCGTCGATATCCCGCATAGCCGTTTCAGATTGGTCGATAGCTTCATAGGCGTCCGCTTGCGTTCGCTGTACGAAGGCGCTTAGTTCTTTGGCTTGGTCCAAGGAAAGGGATTCACCCTCATCGATCTTGCCGAACTCTGCTGCGAACGATTCCCGCATAGCGTTGGCGAATTCCATATTGGTCTTAGCTTCTGTATGGATTCTTAGCTGTCTCTCCTTATCTTTTTTGGCGTCGTCGAGCCGATCGCGGATGGCTTTGATGATATCGCTTTCTTGGCGCTCTTCCGGTCGGAAGATCTTCGCGTTGCGTATCAGGCCATTGGTGGCATCGATGAAATTGGCTTGCAGGGCTGAAGAATCGACTTGGCTGGGCAGGTTTTTAAATACGAGAGTTGATTTGCCCGAGGGAGCGTTTAGGGTTCCTGTCCGCGTAACCAGAGCTCCGTCGCGAAAAAGCGAAACTTCGGTGATAGCGGACTCGACTTCGATATCGTCGGCCAGGGAAGTTGGTATAAAAAGGAGAACAGCAATAAGGGCGAAGGAAACTTGAAATTTCATAGGAGCAAGAAGTCGATTGGACGACGGACAATAGTCTCATCGGAAGGTTCCAAGATAGCAATTGTATTACGGGTATCTAAGTAGACGTTTGGGGGACAGGATTTCTTAGAGAGTGCCGAATAATGAGATGAAATGTAGCTCTTCGTCGTAGGGTTGCCGCATAGATACTTTCAAATAGTTGCTATCCGATGGTAGGGCTGCTTGTCCTCAAGCAGCCGCAGGAAAGATGCTCAATTACGGCTGCTTGGGGGCAAGCAGCCCTACCCATCGATGACGTGTGGGAGCCCCGATGTGTCGGGGCGATTATTCTTATTGTTTAACCCAATGGAGATCGCGGGATAAACCCGGCTCCTACAATCCTCTACACTTAGGATCGCCCTATCGGGAAGTTAACCTCAATCGCTCAAAGCCGACTCCCTGGATTCCTAGAGATTGACCTTTTGGCTGGATACACCCGTGATCGGTCCCGAAAGCATAGCAGAGCATTGGAACGGACCCATCATATACACATTAAAGGCGCTCGCGAGCACAACCTTCAGAATATCGAGGTTAAGATTCCGCGCGACAAGCTGGTCGTAATCACAGGGGTGTCGGGCTCGGGCAAATCCACTTTGGCTTTCGATACGCTCTACGCCGAGGGCTACCGTAAATACATGGAGAGCTTGTCGACCCAGGCGCGCCAAGCCATGGAGCAATTCAAGCGTCCAGATGTGGATTTCATTCATGGCTTGTCTCCGGTACTGGCCATCGAGCAACGCTCCGCGTCATCATCCCCTCGCAGTACCATAGCGACCGTTACCGAGATTGCGGACTATGCTCGCCTGCTATGGACTTTGAAAGGCGAGCAACGCTGTCCCAAAGATGGGGGTCTCATCAGTCGGCAAACGCTCGATAGTTCGGTCGAGCAAGCGATGGAGCTACCGAAAGGGGCTCGAGCGATGGTGCTGGCTCCATACATGTCCGCTAAAAAGGCGGTGATTCTCGATGAGCTGCCGCGATTGCGGCAAAAGGGCTTCCAGCGCGTGCGCATCAATGGCGAGGTTGTCAGTATCGATGAATCGGAAGGGAGCGTTTCAGGAAGGGGAGAGCTTGAGCTGGAGCTTGTGGTTGATCGAATCGTTATTGGTCCAGATCAACGGAGCCGGTTGGCGGATTCGTTGGAGTTGGCGTTCAACGAAGGCAAGGATCGGGCTGCAATCGCCTATCAGGCGAATCGAGACGCGGAATGGGAGGAGCTGAGGCTTAGCCGAAACCTAGCTTGTTCCATATGCGGCGAAGTATACGAGCCGATATCTCCACGTCATTTTTCTTTCAATACGATCGAAGGGGCTTGTTCGGAGTGCGGAGGACTCGGGAAAACGCGCCGCTTTTTGGAAGAGCTTGTCGTGCCCGATTCAAGCAAGTCGGTGAAAAAAGGGGCCTTGAAACCGCTGCGTATTGGAGGAAAACAGCTCATCATTCGTAACAACGCCCTATTGCGTCAATTGGCCGAGCAACTCCCTTTCGATCCCAAGACTCCCTGGAAAGACTTGGACCGAGAGACGCAGGAAGCGATTCTTTACGGAGTCGAAGACCGGCTTTTCGAATTCAAGTTGACGCGAAGAAAAACTAAGCCAGCGCCACAGAAGTTTGAAGGCGTGATAGCGCTCCTGCAAAAGTCCTACCAGGAAACGAAAAGCGACGGCTTTCGAGCTCGTTTGATGACCTATCAAACGGATCAGGAGTGTCCAACCTGCCAGGGCCATCGATTTAGCCAACGGAGCGCGAATGTGTTCGTGCAAGGGAAGAGCGTGCCCGATTTTCTGGCCATGGACCTGGGGCAAGCCTATGAGTTTGCGGCCAGCTTGCCGGCGAGCGAAGATCGAGTCTCCACTTATGGGGAAGTGATCGAAGGAATCGAGCTGAGATTGCGATTTCTGAAGGAAGTCGGTTTGAACTATTTGACCTTGGATCGTCAATACAGCACCTTGAGTGGGGGCGAGGCTCAGCGCGTACGCTTGGCCACTCAATTGGGCATGAGCTTGGTTGGGGTCGTCTACGTTCTCGACGAACCGAGTATCGGATTGCATCCGAGAGATAACCTGAAATTGATCCAATCTCTCAAGGAGCTAAGGGACCGGGGCAATTCGGTCATCGTTGTCGAGCACGACGAAGAGACCATGCGGGCATCCGACCATTTGATCGAGCTAGGTCCAGGAGCCGGATCCTCTGGAGGACAGGTTCTTTTTGAAGGACCTCCGGAGGGCTGCCAGAAGGAGGCTAGCGGGAGGTTTGAAACCGGGGACTACTTGTCCGGCAAACGTAGTTTGACCAAGTCTGTGGATACAAAGGTTCCGCGAAAAGATTGGCTCACGATCAAAAAGGCCAGTGAACACAATTTAAGAGGAGCCGATGCCCGTTTCCCGATCGGGCTGCTCACCTGCGTGACCGGAGTTTCCGGATCCGGCAAGTCCACGCTAGTAAACGAAATCTTGGCTAAAGCCGCTGCCCGGAAACTGAATCGTTCGAAAGACATTCCAGGGAACCACAAGGGAATTGACGGATTAGAAGAGCTGGAACGGGTAGTCCGCGTTAGCCAAGACCCAATTGGCCAAAGTCCGAGATCCAATCCGGCGACTTATACGAAGCTCTTTGACAGCCTTCGCGATTTGTATTCCAAAATGCCTTTGTCTCGGGCTCGCGGATACAAACCGGGACGATTCAGTTTTAACGCGAGAGGAGGGCGCTGTGAACGGTGTCAAGGCCAAGGAGCCATCAAGCTAGACATGCTCTTCATGAGCGACGCCTACATCGATTGTCCGAGTTGCCATGGCACGCGCTACAATCGGGAGACCTTGGAGATTCAGTATGGAGGATTGAATATCGCTCAGGCTTTGGACCTTTCGGTGGGGGAAGCCGTGGATCGTTTTAAGAACATCCCCCGTATCATGGATAAACTGAATACTCTCGATGCAGTGGGTCTTGGCTATCTCAAATTGGGACAAGCTGCGAATACCTTGAGTGGCGGAGAAGCCCAGCGTCTGAAGTTGTCATTGGAACTGTCTAAGAGAGGCGCTGGGAAAGCGCTCTATATTCTGGACGAGCCAACTACCGGTCTGCACTGGTCAGACATTCAGAAGCTCTCGGATTTGCTTTTCCAATTACGGGATCAAGGGAATACGGTGATCGTAATCGAGCATCACCTGGATTTCATCCGGCTAGCAGACTGGATCGTAGACCTGGGTCCGGGTGGTGGCTCTGAAGGGGGTGAGGTCGTTTTCGAAGGAACGGTCGACGCTATACAGAAGTGTAGAAAGTCGGAGACGGGCAAGGCGCTGAAGTCGAAGAAGTAGCCAGAAAGGATTATCGGCTCATTTGGTGCATCAAAGCACGCGTCGCAAACCGGGATCGCCCGCGGCTCGCGGGCTGGATTGGGCCTGCTAGGCGCATTGACGTCAACTTAAGCTCGCCCGGAGGTCGAGCTCCACCTTTACGTATCGGTTTCAAGGGTGGAACTCGACGTCCCGGCGAGTTTATTCCAGCATCTTATAGCTAGGTTAACGCATTTGCGCCACAGCCGAAGCGATGTGAATGAGTGAGATCGCCCGCTACCGTAAGCGCCTCGCGAACTTGCTTTGTTGCTGCCTCTGGTAGGTAGGACCTAGCGATGATCCACCCCTTCGGTGATCATGGGCCAATTGTCGGTGCGGAAAGGCGTAACCGGCAGCCCATTGCGGCCGTATAGATTGCAAACGGGATTATTGGCCCAAGCGTAGCGAACGGCGATCGGCTTGCTTACGGAATCGCTCCACACTTCGACGGTGTTTTCGTCGATGACCTTAGCGGAGGCCCAGACGAATTTCCTGTCCTCCCCAGCAATGGCGAATCCTTTGATTTCCGCGGTATCAAAGGCCCTAAGACCTCCGTCTCCGAGGTGATTAAAATCGATTACTGCTTTTGAGCCCTTGACCTGCATGGATTTGAACCGCGGACTTTGATAGTCGATATCGAACCCATAGTCGCGAGCCAAGGCCCAGCGGGCTAGGCGATTGGCCACCGTATGCTTGTCGCGAGGATGAATGTCTCGGTCTTCACCTGCGTCGATAATCACAGCCTGACCGGTGTTTGGCAGGCGATCCAAAGTCATGGTCTGAGCCTCCCGCAGTTCGGCCCAATCTTCATCGACGGGTTTATCGACTTCCGCTCTGAAATCCGCCAACTGCACAAAGTAGAACGGAAAATCGCCTTGGTCCCATTCGTCTCGCCAGTGCTGGATCATGAGGGGGAAAAGCTCTCGGTACTGATGGGCCCGCGAGGCGTTGGCTTCGCCCTGATACCAGATCGCTCCTTTGATTCCGTATCCAATTGTTGGTTTCAGTACGCCGGCGTAGAGATTGCCTGGTCGATGTTGCCCCACGAGTGGATTGCGAGGCGCCCGCGGGCGATTGCCTTTGGAACCGTCGCCTTTCCATTTGGCCAGTCGCGTTTCGTATTTGGCTATTTCCGCATCGTGGTCATAGGTTCGCTCGGTCTCCTCCCAGTGCTCGATCAGCCCACGATAGCGTCGGTTCGATTCCAATACATCGCGTTTAACCCAAGCCTCGGCCGCGGAACCTCCCCAAGCATTATCGATGAGTCCGACAGGTACGCCCAGCGCTTGGCGCAACTGGAGGCCAAAACGATAGCCGACTGCAGAAAAATTGCTCACGATATCGGGTGAGGCGTGAGACCATTCGCCGTCGAAGTCGCGCTGTGGTTCCTGCGTGCCCACTTGAGGGACCGTGATCAGTCGCAGTTGAGAGTCCTTAGCGGTCAGAGCAACCAGATCCCCATCGTAGGACTGGGATACGGACCACTGCATGTTCGATTGCCCCGAGCATATCCAAACTTCCCCGACAAGGACATCGTCGTACTCAAGTGTGTTCTTCCCTTTAATTGTCAACCGATGAGGTCCGCCTGCGGGCAGCGGTTTCAAGGTTACTCGCCAGTCCCCTTGCCGATTAGCCTTCGTTTTATGCTGCTGGTCGCCAATGGAGACAGTTACCTGCTCTCCTGGATCGGCCCAGCCCCAAACGGGATTGGCCTGATCGCGCTGCAGAACCATGTGGTCGCCGAAGACGGAAGGCGTCGCGACATCGGCGTGGGCGATGATGGGAGATATCAGAATTGCGGATGCGAATAATAAATGGGTGATCAAGGCATTCATGAGTTTGAGGCAGTTGGGTGGTATTGGAATGGGCAAGGCTGCAAAGCGCTTGAGACGGGTCAATTCGTAAAGAAGTAGGGCGGTCCCAAGAGTAGTACAGGCTTCCAGCCTGTGTCCGACGGGAAATACACAGGCAGGATGCCTGTTCTACCTTATTCGCGGGCTAAAGCGCCGCGCTACTCTTTGACTAGCTTGATCAAAAAAACAGTCCCGAATGGTAGGGCCGACTGTCCCCAGTCGGCCGAAAAAGTGCCGATACCAGCGACGCCGCTGATGGTATTAGAGATGACCGATGTTTAATACAGTACCAATGCCCCCGTGCAATTGCGTGGTTGTAGACTGTGGAAGTGGGCGATCTCTGAGCACCCACAAATGGTAGCATAGGCTTCCAGCCTGTGTATAAACAGGCAGGATGCCTGTTCTACTCTTTTGATATGGTCGCTCGGCTCGCGCCGCCGAAGCGATGTGAAGGAGTGAGGTCGAACGCTACTTCAAGAAGGCGGGAGACCTTTATTTTCACCTCTAGCTAAATCTGAGTTCATCTGAGTCTATCTGCGGGCAAAAATCTCAGTGCCCTTTCTCCATGAATTCCATGACGCGGACGTCGTAGGCTTTGTAACGGCCCATCCAGGGAGCGGCGCTGAGTTCTTTGGCGTTGCTGGGCCAGAGGGATTGAGAGGTTTTCAGCACTCGTTGATTGTAGGGGTAGCCCGCTCTCACATGGTCCATGGCGTTGATGGCGTGGAGGCGAGCCATGACGTTGGGGCTGTTGAGCAAAACGTCGTTGAGAACGGGACGCGGATCTTTCTTGCCGATTCTAGCTAGGTGCTCAGCGGCGGCGATTCTATTGGCTGCCACGGGACTACGAGTGCGAGCGTTGATGAGACGCAAGGCCTGTTCGTCTTCGGTTTTCAGAACCAGGCAATTGACTAGAGCCCAGTATTGGACAACTGGATGCGGATCGCGTAATCCTTTTACTAGATCGGGAAGGGCGCTCTCGCCTTTGTCCAGCAAAGCATCCGCCATATTGAGGATCTTCATCAGCGGGTACTGGTCCCGGTCTCGGGAAATGTTGAAGGGAATTTTTCCGGAACTGCGGGTCCATTCGACTAGAAGCGACTCGGGAATGAATCCGGTATCGAAGGTATCCAGTATATGCTTATGATTTGCTTCCCGCATGCGAAGCAAAACGTCACGGTAGGCCGGATCATTGGCCAGATTGTTGACCTCGTCTGGATCCTTTTCCAAATCGAAAAGCTCTTCGAGTGGAGCCGGTTGGAAGAAGGCGCTTTGAGCCGCATTGGTCTTGCCTTCGCGGAACAGGCGCTCCCATTCCGGAGTCGCTGGGTTGTCCCAAAGATAGTCGACGCGCTGGCCCGTGGGCAAGTAGGCGAGATAATTGCGGATGTAGTTGAATTTTCCATCAGTCACCCCGCGTTTAAAGTCGATTCGTTCGTCAGCTCGGGCTCGAAAAGTGTAGGCGTATTGGGGAGCTGGAGACCGCTTTTCCCCAAGAAAAGCTCGCCCTTGCATGTGAACCGGGATATCCGCTCCAGCCAGGCTCAATAGAGTGGGGGCGAAGTCGACGAAGCCCACGATCTCTTCCGCTCGAGAACCAGCCTTATGTGGCATGAGGTGGGCCCATTTTTCGGGTACGCGAACGATCAAGGGAACGTGAGTTCCCGAATCGTAGATAAAGCGCTTGCTGCGGGGCATGATGCCGCCGTGATCCGAGTAGTAAAAGATGATGGTGTCTTCTAGGAGCCCGGCATCTTCCAGCTCCTTGATGCGATTGCCCATGTAGCTATCCATTTCGTTGATACGCGTGTAGTAGGCGGATATGCGCTCGCGGACAGTTGCCGTGTCGGGCAGGTAGGCGGGCACGCGAATCTTATCCAATGGCACATTGGCTTCGACGGTATGCCGAATTGGATGCAAGCAGCTCTCGTGGGTTAGGTTGGTATTGAAGATAGCGAAGAAGGGTTTGCCTTCTGGGCGGTTCTTCCAGTGGGCGTTCCGGCTACTCTCGTCCCAGCCTGGAGTGTTCTGGTCGATGTTGTAGTCCTGCTTGCTGTTGTTGGTCGTGTAGTAGCCGGCTTCACGCAGATATTGCGGATAGATTTTCATGTTTTTGGGCATGGGCACTTGGCTGCGCATATGCTCACCGCCGAAGGTATAGGGATAGGTTCCGGTTATCAGAACCGTGCGTGCCGGACCGCAAACAGCCGCGTTGGCGTAGGCGTGCTCGTAGACAACCCCTTCGGCCGCCAGTCTGTCCAAGGTAGGCGTATTGGCGTGTGGATTCCCGTAGGGACCTAAATAGTCCGGGCTGTTGTCCTCGCTGGTGATCCAGACAATATTGGGTCGATCGGCCGCGATTGCTGTGACAGCGACAGCTAGGTAAGCTACCAAGCTTCGAAAAAGGGGAAAACGATTCATAGCGATTAAGCTAGATAGGTTTTGAACCAGCCGTCGACTCGTTTTCCGGCAAACTTGGATTTTCCCATTATAATAAATTGGTCGATAGAGGTTTTTAACAGGATACGCTTCGCTACAGGATCACGCCCTGCGTGAGCATGATTTTGTCTTTTTAAGATTAGACCCATTGTTTCGAAGAAACACCCATTCGCCTTGGAAAGGCGACAAGCGAGGCACGAGCGTTGTTAACATCGCTCTTCCGCGCATGCGGGTTCGCTAGTCCTTCGCAATGCGAGGAAATAGGTGTCCGCTCGCGGACAGTGGGTTGGAAAAATCGGGGATTTTTAAAAAGTAGAATAGGCATCTTGCCTGTATCAGAGCCGTAGACCACAGGCCAGTCACCGTCCCGCTTGCGCGCGAAGGCGTCAACTTAACTAGTTTTGATTAATAATACCCGCATGGAGGTCGGGTTCCACGAAAGAATCCTATGCAAAAAAGTGGAGCTAGATCCCGCGACTGCGGGAGCGAGCTTAAGTTGACGCCGCTGCGCACACGCGGGACTATGCCCGATGCGACTGGAAGCCTATGCTACCTTTCGTGACGACTCCGTTTTCGCTGATCGATATATCTCCTGGGGCAAAACCCTAGCTTAACCGTCGGGTTTCCTCTGCCTGGAGTCGAATTCGGGTCCAGGTTATTAATTTGCTGTATTTTCGCGCCATTTTCGTGAAAATCAGGGCTTGACCTTCATTGAGTAAGGGATACGAAAGCAGAACCTTATTAAACGCAAAGGGCGAGCGTCATGGGTGAAGCGGTTATCGTTTCCTCGTCTGCGAGCCCATCAAAACACATACTGCCACAAATCGGATCTGCTAAATTTCGGCAACGAAATGAACGGTTTTCGACGCGGGCAGACACTACACTATCCCAGAATTTCCCACATTCCCACTAATTACCCTTAGATAATAGACTTTCGGCGTTCCCGAACGGTCTCGTATTACGCGTCTCTGCTTGATTCGAGTTTCGTCGTGTTAGCCGCATCGATGCAAAAACTCACAATTACCTATAACTAGAAACTACCTGGCTATGATCAAAAACAACCTATTAAGGCTGGCGCTTGCTGGCCTCCTAACCACAGGGCTTTACGTACAGGCTCAGGATGACGAAGTCATCGAGCTGTCGCCCTTCTCCGTCGATGCCGCGGATGACGTAGGCTACCGAGCCACCACTACATTGGCCGGTTCCCGTGTCCGTTCGAACATCGGCGACCTTGGCGCTTCAATCGCGGTCGTGACTGAGGAATTCATGGAAGATACCGGAGCTACCGACGGCGAGTCACTGCTCCAGTTCATTGGCAACGTCGAAGTCGGGGGAGTTCTTGGTAATTTCTCGAATTCAGACGGCGGCAATGGAACCGTTGAGTCCCGTGTCAATCCGCAGCGAAGTCAACGTGTTCGCGGTCTTGTTTCTGCGAACCTGACCCGCGATTATTTCCAAACGGACATTCCTTTCGATTCTTACAACACCGACCGTGTTGTTGTGAATCGTGGCCCGAACTCAATTTTGTTCGGTCTGGGATCTCCGGGGGGTGTAATCAATAATAACCTTAAGCGCGCTTACATCGGTCAAGATAACACCGAAGTTTCCATTCGTTTCGACCATCGTGGAACGTTGCGTGGCACATTCGATATCGGCCGTACGCTGATTGACGATCGCTTAGCGATTCGGGTTGCCGGACTTAGCGAGAAGCAGAAGTACAAGCAGAAGCCTGCAGTAACGGATGACACCCGGTTGTACATGGCGTGGGAGGCGACAATCTTCAAGAATGAGAATAGCAACTTCCTCGGCCGGACTTCATTGCGGGGTAGCTATGAAACAGGTGAGATTGACAGTAATCCACCTGACGTAGTTCCTCCAACGGATTATTACTCTTCATGGTGGGATGG
>MDTA01133012.1_pt1 | contig 22346 bp, 31 predicted proteins | sample 811151 | NCBI WGS metagenome assembly MDTA01 (sample SAMN05326648, study PRJNA326480) | marine metagenome | isolation source: seawater | place: Indian Ocean: South | collected 2010
AGAAAGCCAAGCGTTAACTCAGCAGCCGCGATAGAGGAAGAACATGCAAGTCAGTGCAATTGCCAAACGTCTACAGATTTCGCCGCAAAAGGTACGTCTTGTAGCCGATCAGGTACGCGGGAAACCAGTCGCAGATGCGCTGGACATATTGAATTTCAGCACCCGTAAGGGCGCGCTATTGGTGCGCAAGACGGTTGAGTCTGCAATCGCCAATGCAGAACACAATGAGGGTGCTGACGTGGATGATCTGCGAATTGCGGAGATCTATGTTAACGAAGGCATGACGATGAAGCGTATCCGTCCACGTGCAAAGGGGCGGGCGGATCGTATTTTAAAGCGCAGCTGTCACATTACCGTGACGGTTTCGGACAGCTAAGAAGAGAAGACTATGGGTCAGAAAGTTCATCCAACAGGTATTAGGCTCGGCATTGTTAAAGACCACACCTCGGTCTGGTTTGCGGACAAAAAGAAGTACTCCGAATACCTGCTCAATGACATAGAAGTGCGCGAGTTTTTGCGCAAGCGGTTGGCTGACGCGTCAGTGTCACGTATCGAGATTGAGCGCCCCTCGCAGACCGCTAAGGTAACTATCCATACCGCACGGCCAGGCATCGTCATTGGTAAGAAAGGTGAGGATGTTGAACGATTGCGCGCAAAGCTGTCTTCCATGATGGGCGTGCCCGTACACGTAAATATCGAGGAAATTCGCAAACCAGAGCTGGATGCGGTTTTGGTGGCGCAAAACGTTGCACAACAACTGGAACGGCGTGTGCAATTTCGTCGCGCAATGCGCCGGGTTATCCAAAACGCCATGCGTCTTGGCGCTGAGGGCATAAAAGTTCGCGTCGCGGGTCGTTTAGGCGGTGCCGAGATAGCGCGCTCAGAGGTTTACCACGAGGGGCGCGTGCCGCTGCATACCCTGCGAGCAGATATTGACTACGCGACATGGGAAGCAGAGACCACCTACGGCATCTTAGGCATAAAGGTTTGGATCTTTAAAGGGGAAATTATTGGGCCTCAGGAAACGCCACAGAGCTCCCAACAGGCTTAACAATAAGGTTTAAGTGCGAAAATGTTACAACCAAAACGTACAAAATTTAGAAAGCAACACAAAGGCCGTAATCGGGGTTTAGCCTTGCGTGGGAGCCGGGTGAGCTTTGGTGAATATGGACTGAAGGCCGTGGGCAGAGGCCGCCTAACGGCGCGCCAAATAGAGGCAGGGCGTCGAGCTATGACACGCCGTATTCGTCGTGGTGGAAAGATCTGGATCAGAGTTTTTCCCGACAAGCCGATCACCAAAAAGCCGCTTGAGGTTCGCCAGGGTAAAGGTAAGGGCAGCGTCGAATATTGGGTCGCGCTCGTGCAGCCAGGCAAAGTGCTCTACGAAATGCAGGGCGTTCCCGAGGATGTAGCTCGAGAAGCGTTGACGTTGGCGGCCGCCAAGCTGCCTTTCAAGACAGTATTTGTTAAGCGGACGGCCATGTAATGAAAGCCACAGATCTAAGAGCAAAGAGCAAAGAAGAATTGCAGGCGGAAGTGTTGCGTTTGCGTAAAGAGCACTTTGCGTTGCGCATGCAGCGGGCCAGCGGTCAACTTGGACAGCCGCACCTTTTAAAAGAAGTGCGCCGTGATATTGCGCGCGCCAAAACCATAATGCAGGAGTCCTCGGATGTCTGAAACGGAAGCACAAGCAAAGGCGAAAAATCCGCGGGCTGTATCGGGCGTAGTGGTGAGTGATCGGATGGAGAAATCTATTACGGTAAAAATCGAGCGTCGAGTTAAGCACCCGGTTTATGGAAAGTTCGTTCGCAAGTCCACCAAGATACACGCGCACGACGAAGAGAATAATTGTCAGGTAGGCGATACCGTGACGGTGGTCGAGTGCCGGCCGATTTCAAAGACCAAGACGTGGACGCTGCAGAGCATCGACGTACGAGCCACCGGAGTCTAACAAGCCATGATCCAATCAGAAACAATGCTGGACATCGCAGACAACAGTGGTGCGAGAAAAGTCCAGTGCATCAAGGTTCTGGGTGGCAGTCATCGCCGCTATGCCGGAATTGGGGACGTAATCAAAGTCACGATTAAAGAAGCAATACCTCGCGGTCGGGTAAAGAAGGGTCAGGTCATGGATGCGGTAGTGGTGCGTACGCGTAAAGGCGTGCGTCGCGCTGATGGATCGTTGATCAAGTTTGATCAAAACGCGGCGGTGCTGTTAAACGCGCAAAAGCAGCCTGTGGGCACTCGGATATTTGGGCCGGTTACGCGAGAACTGCGTACTGAAAATTTTATGCGCATCGTTTCGCTGGCGCCTGAGGTGCTCTAGGCACAACGAACGCAGATAAAGCCTCTGTTGTCGAAGAAACAGAGTAATGGTTTACAACGAAGACGCTGGGCAGAAGCTCGCGTGGTAAAGAAAACAGATCGAGAGACGGCATGTTAAAGATCAAAAAAGACGACGAAGTGGTGGTGATCGCCGGTCGCGACAAAGGCAGACGCGGTGAAGTACTGCGAGTGCTAAAAGACGGTCGTCTGATGGTCGCCGGCATCAACATGGTGAAGAAGCATAAGCGACCTAATCCGAACATAGGCGAACAAGGCGGGATCATCGCACAAGAGGCGCCGATTCAGGCGTCGAATGTGGCGATCTGGAATGAAGAAGAAGAGCGCGCTGATCGAGTTGGCCTGCGCGTGGAAGAGGACGGTAAAAAAGTCCGCTTCTTTAAGTCAAATGGTAAAGCAATCGAAGGCTAGTTATGGCGAACTTATACCAAAAGTACTGCGATGAAATTCGCCCAAAACTGCAGCAGGATCTGGAGATCAAGAATCCTATGGCAGTGCCGAAGATCTCTAAGATCACAATCAACATGGGTGTGGGCGAAGCTATTGCCGATCGCAAGGTGATGGATGCTGCTGTTTCGGATATGACTGCAATCGCCGGCCAGCAACCCGTTATCTGTTTAGCGCGCCGATCGGAAGCTGGATTTAAGATCCGCGAAGGTTACCCAATAGGCTGCAAGGTGACCTTGCGCCGTCAGCGCATGTACGACTTCATTGAAAGGCTGGTCGACATTGCGATTCCGCGGATTCGCGATTTTCGCGGTTTGAATCCTAAGGCATTTGATGGCCGCGGAAATTTCAGCATGGGCCTTTCTGAGCAAATCGTGTTCGCAGAAATAGATTACGACAAAATAGATAAGATCCGCGGCATGGATATTTGTGTAACCACCACCGCGCAAACTAACGAAGCTGCGCTTGAACTGCTGAAGGCATTCAAGTTCCCTTTTCGCACATAGCAAGAGATAGATTTATGGCAAAGCGCTCAATGATTGAGAGAGAGAAAAAGCGCAGTCGTGTACGCGCAAAGTACATGCAAAAGCGCGCGGCACTTAAGGCGATCATTGCAGATCGTAACGTGTCGGACGAGGAACGTTGGGAAGCACAAGTCAAGCTTCAGGCCTTGCCTCGCAATTCAAGCGCTGTTCGCCAGCAGCGGCGCTGTGGCGTGACTGGCCGCCCGCACGCGGTCTATCGAAAATTTGGGTTGGCTCGAAACAAGCTTCGCGAAGCAGCTATGCGCGGAGATGTTCCGGGTCTGGTTAAGGCGAGTTGGTAGGAATTAGTTCATGACAATGCAAGACCCCATCGCTGACTTATTGACGCGCATGCGCAACGCGCAAATGGCCGGCCACGTGACCGTGGATATTCCTAACTCAAAAGCCAAGCAGGCGATTCTGCAGGTTCTTTTGGATGAAGGATTTATTGAGAATTTTACGGTTCCTGAAGATATCAAAGGTGCCATTACCGTAGACCTGAAGTACCACCATGGTGCACCGGTCATTGAAGAGATAGCACGGGTGAGTCGACCCGGGCTGAGGATTTATAAAGAAAGCAATGACTTGCCACGAGTTCGCGGTGGTTTGGGCGTTGCGATTGTGAGTACTAATAAAGGTGTTATGACGGATAAGGCAGCGCGGGCCCACGGCGTGGGCGGCGAAGTCTTATGTACGGTTTTTTAGAGGTTTTTTATGTCTCGCGTAGCAAATAATCCAGTCGCTATCCCAACGGGCCTTGAAGTGAATTTGAATGGTCAAGAATTTGCGGTAAAGGGAAAGAAGGGCGAATTGCAGTTAACAATTCATGATTCCGTAGCGCTTACACAAGAAGAGGGTGAGTTGAAACTGGCGGCCAAGTCTGAGGAAACGTCTGCTAAAGCCATGGCCGGTACGATGCGCGCCTTGGTACAAAATATGGTCATCGGCGTAACGGACGGCTTTCAAAAGAAGCTGGAGTTGCAGGGGGTTGGTTACCGAGCGCAGGCGCAAGGTAACAAGTTGACCCTGCAGCTGGGGTTTTCCCACCCGGTTGAATATGAGTTGCCAGACGGTATCGGCGCTGAAGCAACCAGCCAGACTGAGATTGTTATTTCGGGTGTCGACAAGCAGAAAGTAGGTCAGGTGTGTGCAGAGATACGCGCCTTTCGTCCACCGGAACCCTACAAGGGTAAGGGTGTGCGTTATGCGGGCGAGTACGTCCGCAGGAAGGAAGCGAAGAAGAAGTAGTAGCCGCTTAAATGCCGCAATGATTCGCGGCGCCGGCGAAGATGGGTGTGCGGTGAACACCGTCACGGGTTGTATTGGAGTGGATCCAGAAATGAATGAGAAAAAGAGCAGTAGACTTCGCCGCGCTCGACGCGGACGTATGAAGATGCGCGAATTGGGCACAGTGCGATTGAGCGTCAATAGAACGCCGCGCCATATCTATGCCCAAGTAATTGCTGCAGACGGCAGTCACATTTTGGCTCAGGCGTCCACTTTAGAGGCAACCCTGCGCGATGGCGCAACCGGCAATGTTGCGACGGCTGAAAAGGTTGGCAAGTTGATTGCTGAGCGCGCAAAAGAAGCAGGTATTACTAGTGTGGCGTTTGACCGTTCTGGGTTTAAGTATCACGGTCGAGTTAAAGCGTTGGCGGATGCAGCACGCGAAGGCGGATTGGAGTTTTAGATGGCATATTCCGAAGAAATACGTGAGGAAGGGCTGGTTGAGAAACTTGTTCAGGTTAACCGGGTTGCCAAGGTTGTAAAAGGCGGTCGGATATTTGGTTTTACGGCGTTGACGGTTGTGGGAGACGGTAACGGCAAAGTTGGCTTCGGTCGTGGCAAGGCACGAGAAGTGCCCACCGCCATTCAAAAAGCGATGGAGGCAGCGCGTCGGAACATGGTTGAGGTGGATTTGAACGGTGACACTCTGTGGTACGCGACAACGGCGCGTCACTCTGCCTCGAAGGTATATATGCAACCAGCTTCAGAGGGTACTGGCGTAATCGCTGGCGGCACCATGCGAGCAGTTTTGGAAGCCGCTGGCGTGCAGAATGTGTTAGCTAAATGTTATGGCTCAACGAACCCTGTGAATGTTGTCCAGGCAACGTTCAAAGCATTACGAGCAGCTCGTTCGCCTGAGCGCATAGCGCAAAAGCGAGGCAAGGCCGTAGAGGACGTCGTTGCATAACGGCGGGTAAAGGTAGGAACTAAACATGAGCGATAAAACGGTAACAGTGACTTTAACGAAAAGTCCTATTGGTCGGCTAAAGAATCATAAAGCCTGTGTCCTGGGTTTAGGGTTGCGTCGTATTGGCCACACCGTAACGGTAGAAGATACGCCATCCGTTCGCGGCATGATCAACCGCATTAGCTACATGCTGCGAGTCGAGGGAGAAGCGTGATGCGCATGAACGAACTGCAGCCTGCAGCGGGCAGTCATAAAAGTAAACGCCGAGTGGGCCGTGGCCCTGGCTCTGGGTTTGGTAAAACGGCTGCGCGTGGTCAAAAAGGCCAGAAGGCACGCTCGGGTGGTGGCGTTCGGCCTGGGTTTGAAGGTGGCCAGTTGCCCCTGCAAATGCGTATACCGAAGTTCGGTTTTCGCTCGCGTATTGCGCTGACCACAGCTGAGGTGCGGTTAAGCGAATTGGCGAAAGTAGCAGGTGAGCAGATAAATCTTGAGACGCTAAAGCAAGCAAATGTAGTCCGGCGCGACATGAAGCGGGTTCGCATTATGTTGTCGGGAGAGATCGCACGAGCAGTCACAGTGGATGATGCAAACGTAGCCGTCACCAAAGGCGCAAAAGCAGCCATCGAGGCGGCAGGCGGCAAAGTCGCTTCAAGCGGTGAGGCGCCAGCGAAGAAAGTGGCGAAAGCGAAAGCGGTAGAGGAGTCGGTTGAAGCGGAAGATTCAACGCCAAAGGATGCGACTGACGATGATCCAAGCGGCAGCAGCGAATAGCAGGGTCTGACAGAACATCAGTTATGACACGTAACCAAAACGACATGGCCAATCAACTCGCGGGCAACCAGGCTGGAGTTGCAGAACTCCGCGGCCGACTGCTGTTCGTGCTGTTTGCGCTTGTTGTTTATCGTGTTGGTACACATATCCCCGTTCCTGGAATTGACCCCGGCCAATTGCAGGCGCTATTCAATCAAAACCAAGGCGGCATCTTAGAGTTGTTCAACATGTTCTCGGGTGGTGCCTGGGAACGCATGAGTATCCTAGCGTTAGGCGTAATTCCCTATATCACTGCCAGCATCATCATGAATCTTTTGACAATGATGTATCCGCAGTTTCAGCAGTGGCGCAAAGAAGGGGATGCAGGACGACGTAAGATCACCAAAGCGACGCGCTATTTGACCCTCGGCATAGCTTTGATTCAGGGCACTTCGCTAGCGGTAACTCTGGGTAATCAGGGTCTAGCGTTTGATAATGGGTTCGTATTTCTATTTATTGCCACGCTCACTTTGGTTACCGGATCTATCTTTATGATGTGGTTGGGCGAACAAATTACCGAGCGGGGTGTTGGCAACGGTATCTCGCTACTTATTTTTGCCGGCATTGTGTCTGGATTTCCAGCTGCTATCGGACAGATGTTTGAATCCGCGCGGCAGGGTAACTTGAACATTATTGTACTGCTGGCTATGGCGGCAATTGCGGTAGGTTTGGTTTGGTTTGTTGTACGCGTGGAACGCGGTCAGCGACGCATTACCGTCAATTACGCCAAGAAGCAGCAAGGGCGCCGGGTTTTTCAGGCTCAGAGCAGCCATTTGCCGTTAAAGATAAACATGGCTGGTGTGATCCCCGCTATTTTTGCCTCGAGCTTGTTGCTCGCCCCGGCCTCTATGGCGAGTTGGTTTGGTAGCAACCCGGGTATGGATTGGCTGCAGCAGGTGTCGCTGGTGCTGTCGCCGGGGCAGCCGCTTTACATCATGATGTTCGCCGCTGGGATTATTTTCTTTAGCTTCTTCTACACCGCGATCATGTTCGACCCGAAAGATGTTGCAGACAATCTGAAGCGCCAAGGTGCTTACGTTCCGGGCATTCGTCCCGGGCAGCAAACGTCGAAATACATAGACGATGTCATTACGCGGCTAACCGTCTTTGGTGCTCTGTATGTGACACTCGTGTGCTTGTTGCCCGAATTCATGGTGGTGTTTTTTGACGCCTCATTCCAATTAGGCGGAACGGCGGTGCTGATTGTGGTGGTCGTGGCTATGGACTTTATGTCTCAGGTGCAGTCGCATTTGATGAGCAGTCAGTATGCCAAGTTGATGGAAAAATCTAATTTACAAAACTATGGGCGGCGGCGTTAGAGCCCCGCGTAGGTTAGGAAAAATGAAAGTAAGAGCATCAGTTAAGAAAATTTGTCGAAACTGCAAAGTCGTTAGACGGAAAGGCGTCGTGCGAGTGATATGCAGTACTGAACCGCGCCATAAGCAGCGCCAGGGTTAACCTGACGCGGTTATTGGCCAAACACGGAGCGTATAAATGGCACGTATTGCCGGAATCAACATACCGGATAACAAACACGCGAGGATCTCGCTGACGTATATCTACGGCATCGGATTGACCTCTGCGGATAAAATTTGCGATGCAGCTGGGGTTAGACCGGACGCGAACATTGGCGAACTGGACGAGGCGAATCTAGACGCGATTCGCGCCGAGGTGAGCAAGTTTAATGTCGAAGGCGATCTGCGCCGAGAAACGTCGATGAACATCAAACGGTTGATGGACTTGGGGTGCTATCGTGGGATGCGTCATAGACGCCATTTGCCGGTGCATGGTCAGCGTACGAAAACGAACGCGCGTACCCGCAAGGGACCAAAGCGTCCCATTCGTCGTTAGGGTTAGATAGGAACTGTTATGGCCGAAAAAAAGAAAGCAAAGCGCGTAGTTGTTGACGGATTAGCACACATACATGCGTCGTTTAATAACACCATCATCACGATTACGGATCGGCAGGGTAATGCGTTGAGCTGGGCCACCTCCGGTGGATCGGGCTTCCGCGGTTCACGTAAAAGCACGCCTTTTGCGGCCCAAGTTGCGGCGGAGCGGGCCAGCAATGTTGCCGTCGAGTTCGGCATGAAAAGCGTCGATGTATTCGTGAAGGGCCCCGGACCGGGTCGCGAGTCGGCGGTTCGCGCAATTAATGCTGCTGGATTGAAAATCAACAGCATCTCGGACGTTACCCCAATTCCACACAACGGCTGTCGCCCGCCTAAACGTCGTCGCGTTTAGCCGCTAGCGAAGAATTCGAACGGAGAAACTGGAATGGCCCGATATTTAGGACCAAAACTTAAACTGAGTCGTCGCGAAGGCACGGATCTATACCTCAAGAGCGGGGTTCGTCCGATTGACTCCAAATGTAAAATTGACAATGCGCCAGGACAACACGGCATACGTCGAGGCCGGCTTTCTGATTACGCCGTGCAGCTGCGTGAGAAACAGAAAGTTCGACGTCTCTACGGCGTCTTAGAAAAACAGTTTCGTAACTATTACAAGAAGGCGGATCGCAAGCGTGGAGCTACTGGCGAAAACCTTCTTAAGTTATTGGAAAGCCGTTTGGACAATGTCGTTTATCGCATGGGCTTTGGGTCCACCCGGGCGGAGTCTCGTCAGCTGGTTTCGCACAAATCGATCACCGTAAATGGCAGTCTGGTGAACGTCGCGTCCTACCAGGTACAGCCCGGCGATGTGATTGCGGTGTATGAAAAGTCTCGCAACCAATTGCGTATCCAAGCCGCGCTGCAACTCGCGAGTCAACGCGGAGAAATCGATTGGGTTGAAGTTAATGCGGCGAACTTTGAAGGCGTATTTAAGCGCTTGCCTGACCGCGAGGAACTACCGGCAGAAATCAACGAGAACCTCATCGTCGAGCTCTACTCGAAGTAATTGATCTGGCGCATAGCGCCTTAGGAGAGAACAATATGTCACAGTTGGCAAACGAGTTCATGACGCCGCGCAACATCGATGTTCAGTCGAACAGCCCGTGCCGCGCCAAAGTTACCTTAGAGCCACTAGAGCGGGGCTTCGGGCATACGCTGGGCAACACGCTGCGCCGTATCTTACTTTCGTCTATGCCGGGGTGTGCGATTACCGAGGTACAGATCGACGGCGTACTCCATGAGTACAGTACGCTTGAGGGTGTGCAAGAGGACGTCATTGATATTCTGCTTAATTTAAAGGACATCAGTGTGCTGCTGCACAATCAGGACGAGGCGGTGATTACGCTCTCGGTTTCGGGCGCCGGCAAAGTTACAGCTGGAGATTTTCAGCTTACCGAGGATGTGGAGATTGCCAATCCCGAGCATCAAGTGTGCACGCTGAACGAGAGCGGCTCTATACGAATAGAGGCCAAAGTTACAAAAGGTCGTGGTTATCTGCCTGCGGATGCTCGCGATAGCGCTGAAAGCGCCGAAGAGTCGCGACCAATTGGGGTGCTGCGTCTAGACGCGTCATACAGCCCGTTGCGCCGAGTGTCTTATAGTGTTGAAAGTGCACGTGTAGAGCAACGAACGGATTTAGATAAGCTGATTCTTGATTTAGAAACGAACGGCACAATCGATCCAGAAGAAGCGATTCGACGCGCTGCAACCATTTTGCAGCATCAACTGGCAGTATTCGTTGACCTAGATAACGAGGGCGAGCAGGTTGTAGAGGAAAAGGAAGACGAAGTCGATCCTATCCTGATCCGTCCCGTAGACGATTTAGAATTAACAGTAAGGTCAGCGAATTGCCTGAAAGCGGAGAATATCTATTACATTGGTGACCTCATACAACGCACTGAAGTCGAGTTACTGAAGACCCCGAATTTAGGCAAAAAGTCGCTTACAGAGATTAAAGATGTGTTGGCAACCCGAGGGTTGTCCTTGGGTATGCGTCTTGAAAACTGGCCGCCGCCGAATCTGCATGGTGGTCGGATTTAGGGCATCACTGCTGCAGCGCGATAAAAACCAGATCATTAAAACAAGATAGAGCATAGGAACGAACCATGCGTCATCGAAAGAGTGGCAGACAGCTCAATAGGAACAGCTCGCACCGGCAAGCCATGTTTCGCAATATGGCGGCGTCATTGATAGAAAGTGAAGTCATCAAGACGACTTTGCCGAAAGCGAAAGAACTACGTCGTGTTGCAGAGCCGCTGATAACCCTCGCAAAGGAAGATTCGGTGGCAAACCGCCGTTTGGCCTTTTCACGCACGCGCAGCAAAGCTGCGGTCGGCAAATTGTTTGGCGAGTTAGGCCCTCGGTATCAGAGCCGTCCAGGCGGCTATACGCGGATCCTAAAGTGTGGACACCGTGCTGGAGACGCCGCACCGATGGCCTTTGTGGAATTGGTTGACCGGCCTGTTGTGGACTCCGATGAGATGGACGCGGAGTATTTGGATGCCCAGGAGGAAGTGCAGGAGGCAGCGCCTGAAACTGCATCTGAACCGGAGCCCACAGAAACAACGGATGCCACAACTGCCGAGACTGCTGTAGAAGAGGCGGACACCGAGGCGCCGTCGGAAGACGAGAAGAAGTAGCCGACCTTGAACGCAAGTTTTCACCCAACACCGCGGACGTTGATGGGGCCAGGCCCCTCGGACGTACATCCGCGTGTTCTCAGTGCCATGAGCAAAGCGACCATTGGGCATCTGGATCCCGAATTCATTGCCCTTATGGAAGACATCAAAGATCTGCTGCGTTACTGCTTTCAGACCAAAAACGCTCTAACGCTGCCGCTGTCCGCACCTGGTTCAGCGGCTATGGAAGCTGCATTCGCCAATTTATTAGAGCCTGGCGACAAAGCTATCGTTTGTATTAATGGCGTATTCGGTATGCGCATGGCGGAAAATGTCCGGCGCATGGGCGGGGAATTGGTCACAGTCGAGGACGATTGGGGCACGCCTGTCGACGCTGAAAAGCTGCAAACCGCATTAGCCGAGCATCCGGACGCTAAAATAGTGGCGTTTGTGCATGCTGAAACTTCTACGGGGGTATGCTCTGACACAAAGGCGCTCTGCGCCATGGCAGCTGAGGCAGGGTGTCTCTCAATTGTAGATTCCGTTACTGGTCTCGCTGGAGTTGAGCTGCGCGTCGACGACTGGGCTGCAGATGTGACCTATTCGGGCACTCAGAAGTGTTTATCAGCGCCGCCAGGTATAAGTCTGATCACGTTCAGCGAGAAGGCGGCGGAGAGGGTCCAATCGAGAAACACTCCGGTACAGAGCTGGTTTTTAGATCTATCGCTGTTGATGGCGTATTGGCAGGGTGAGGGCGCTCGGACTTATCATCATACGGCGCCGGTGAACGCGATGTACGGCTTGCATGAAGCCCTGTTAATGGTCAAAGAAGAAGGGATTGAGAACGCTTGGCAGAGACACCGGGAAATGCATGAATCACTGGCTCAGGGTGTGCAGTCATTAGGTCTAGATTTTGTAGTTGCCGCCGACAGCCGACTGCCACAGCTAAACTTAGTTCGTTGTCCGGAAGGATTGGATGAAGCCGCTGTGCGCAAGCGTTTATTGCACGACTACAACCTGGAAATCGGTGCGGGCCTTGGTGCTTTTGCCGGCAAAGTGTGGCGCATTGGCTTAATGGGTTACTCTGCTCGCCGGGAAAACATCGAACTGTGTATTAGCGCTCTGCGCAGCTGCATCTGACGGACATTAAGCTTTAAGCAGAGGGCGCAAAAACTTTCCGGTATGCGACCGCTTAATTTTGACAACCTGCTCGGGTGTTCCGGTAGCAATGATAGAGCCGCCGCCTGTTCCGCCCTCGGGGCCGAGATCGATAATCCAGTCTGCTGTTTTGACGACGTCTAAATTGTGCTCGATGACCACTATGGTATTGCCTTGGTCACGCAGTCGATGGAGCACCTCCAGTAGTTGCGCGATGTCATGAAAGTGCAGTCCGGTGGTTGGTTCGTCCAAGATATACAGGGTTTTCCCGGTGTCGCGTTTTGACAATTCCCTAGACAGTTTTACGCGCTGGGCCTCGCCGCCCGAGAGTGTCGTGGCAGATTGGCCAAGGCGAATATAAGAAAGTCCGACATCTACCAATGTCTCTAACTTACGCGACAACATCGGTACGGCGGCAAAAAAATCGCTCGCGTCTTCAACGGTCATGTTCAGTACTTCGTGGATGTTTTTGCCTTTATAACGAATATCGAGAGTTTCTCTGTTGTAGCGCTTGCCGTTGCAGGTGTCGCAGGACACATAAATATCCGGCAGGAAATGCATCTCGACTTTGATGACCCCATCGCCTTGGCAGGCTTCGCATCGGCCTCCTTTGACGTTAAAGCTAAAGCGCCCTGGTTTATAACCTCGTGCACGCGCCTCCGGTACCTGGGCGAACAATTCGCGAATCGGCGTAAACAAGCCGGTATAAGTCGCGGGGTTAGATCGCGGTGTCCTGCCAATAGGGCTTTGATCAATGTCGACCACCTTATCCAGGTGCTGTAAACCTTCGATATTTTCGTACGGTCGTGGCTTAAGGGTGGAGGCTTTATTCAACTCGGTGGCGGCCAATGGATATAGCGTGTGGTTAATCAGAGTCGATTTGCCCGAGCCCGAGACACCCGTGACGCAGGTGAAGAGCCCACATGGAATCGTAAGGGTTACGTTTTGCAGATTGTTGCCATTGGCACCAGACAGTATCAGTGCCTTGTCAGGGTTCGAACGCGTGCGCTTTTTTGGCACTTCGATTTGCTTCTTACCGCTAAGATATTGTCCGGTAATAGACGACTTGGTTTTGGCCACCTCGGTAAACGAGCCCTGCGCAATAATCTTGCCGCCGTGGACCCCGGCGCCGGGTCCAATGTCTATGAGATGATCTGCCCTGCGCATGGCTTCCTCGTCGTGTTCGACGACCAGCACCGTATTACCAAGATCCCGCAGGTGTTCTAGAGTTTTGAGCAGCCGTTCGTTATCTCTTTGATGCAAACCGATGGAGGGTTCATCGAGTATGTACATAACCCCTACCAGTCCGGCACCAATCTGGCTGGCCAGCCGGATACGTTGGGCTTCGCCGCCTGACAGCGTCTCGGCGCTGCGATCAAGGGTTAAATAATTCAAGCCCACATCAACCAAGAACTGCAACCTTGCCTGTATTTCTTTGAGGATTTTCTCAGCAATCGTAGCTTTCTGGCCTCGCAGCTTTAGAGTGGAAAAATGATCAAGAGTGGCTGCAACCGACCCATTAGTGACGTTGGGCAGATTCGTTCCACCTATAAATACGTGGCGTGACTCCTCGCGCAGGCGTGTGCCTAAGCAGTCGGGACAGTCGGCGACACGCAGGTACTTTTGTAAGTTTTCGCGCACCATGTTGGAATCTGTTTCGCGAAAACGTCGCTCCATATTCGGCAGTACCCCCTCAAAGCGATGACGTCGACGGATAATGTCCCCACGATCGTTGGCGTAACTGAAATCGATTTGCTGGCGACCGCTGCCGAATAGGATTACATCACGATGCTTTTTGCTCAGTTTCCTGAACGGGAGTTCGATATCGAAACCGAAATGAGCGGCCAGTGAACTGAGCATGTGAAAATAGTACACATTGCCTCTGTCCCAGCCGCGTATCGCGCCTTCGGCAAGGGTGAGGTCTTTATCTGCAACGACCAGCGCCTCGTCAAAAAACTGCGTCACGCCAAGCCCGTCGCAGCTGCTGCAGGCGCCGGCGGGGTTATTAAAGGAAAACATTCTCGGTTCTAACTCGGCGATTGCGTAGCCGCAGCTGGGACAAGCAAACTTGGCAGAAAATACGATGGGGTCGGCACCCGAGTCATCCATGTCCATCACCAGCGCAACGCCGTCGGACAATTCCAAAGCGGTCTCAAAGCTTTCTGCGAGACGTTGCGCAATGTCACTGCGGACCCGCACTCTATCGATTACAGCTTCGATGGAATGTTTCTTGTTTTTGTCCAGCGCCGGCGTCTCATCTAGATCTACGACCAATCCGTCGATACGTACACGAACAAATCCATTGCTGCGCAATTCTTGAAAAACATGCAGGTGTTCGCCCTTCCGTTCGTCGATAATCGGCGCGAGCACCATGACCCGTTTTTCATCCAGCTGCGCCATCACTTGGTCGACCATTTGGCTAACTGTTTGCGCATCGAGCGGTAAATTATGATCAGGACATCGAGGTTCGCCGACGCGTGCGTACAGCAGCCGCAGATAATCGTAGATCTCGGTAATCGTGCCTACAGTTGAGCGCGGGTTATGCGAAGTAGACTTTTGCTCTATCGAGATCGCTGGCGATAGTCCCTCGATGTGGTCAACGTCTGGTTTTTCCATCATCGACAGGAATTGACGAGCATAGGCAGACAGCGATTCGACATAACGCCGCTGGCCCTCAGCGTACAGGGTGTCGAACGCCAGCGAGGATTTTCCCGAGCCCGAAAGTCCGGTAATGATGACCAGCTTATCCCTCGGAATGTCCAGATCTATATTGCGCAGATTGTGGGTGCGTGCACCCTTGACCGATATTGTGTCCAACCGAGTAAACTCGCTTTTGTTCTTTGCTGAAATTGATCCAACATAATAGGATCGTGGAAACGCGGCAATACTATGAGTGATTCGGTGTGATGAACGCGTGCAAGGATTTTCGGTTAGGCCCGTTGGATGCTATAGACTACACTTGAAGCTATTGCATAGGCGGAGATCGATATGGCACGAGGCGTCAATAAGGTTATTTTAGTAGGTAACTTAGGTCGTGATCCCGAAACTCGGTATGCGCAGAATGGCACAGCGGTGACGCGCTTCAGCGTGGCTACCTCGGAGTCTTGGCGCGACCGTGCTTCCGGAGAACAGCAAGAAAGGACCGAATGGCATAATGTGGTTTGTTTTGCGCGCTTGGGAGAGATTGCCGGCGAGTATTTACGCAAAGGCTCCAAGGTCTATATCGAGGGCCAGTTGCGGACCTCCAGCTGGGAGGCGGATGGACAGAAGAAGTACCGCACGGAAATTAACGCAAGAGAAATGCAGATGCTGGATAGTCGCGGCAGCATGGATGGTGGTGGTCAAGTGAGCCCGCCGCCCTCAGGGTTTGATTCTGCTCCTGCGCAAGCACCAGCTGGCATGTCGATGGATAACGCGCCGACTTTATCCGACGACAACGATTTCGAAGACGACATCCCGTTCTAAGACTGCAACGCTTTATGCGCTAAGCCAGTGCAACGATCCCGAACAGAATAAGTCCCAAAGCAATTCGATAGTAGACATAGGGACGCATGCCGGTGCGCTCGACTAGAGCTATGAAGAAGTGAATACAAGCATAGGCACTTAAACCGGCCAGTGCCGCCGCACTAAGCATAGTTGAGGAATCAGAGAGCATTTGTTCAAGGCTAAGATCCACCATCATCAGCAGTTGCGCACCCAGAATAGTGGGGATCGCCAACAAAAACGAAAATCGGGCGCTTTGGGTCCGACCTAGTCCGATAAGCAAAGCGGCGGTAATGGTTATACCTGATCTCGAGGTTCCCGGTATCAATGCGATGCACTGAGCCAATCCTATGAATATTGCGGCGGGGAAGGTCATAATTCGCTGCCGCTGCGGTAGAGAATCTGCGTACCAAAGCGCTGCGCCGAATACCAAGGTAGTTGTTGCTATAACCGAAATCGACCGCAGGGTGCTGTCGATTATATCTTTTGCGAAAAACCCAACCACCACCACCGGAACAGTCGCAAGCATCAACTGCAGGATGAGTCGAATATCAGGATCGCCGTCATTTGTGTTTACAACCGCGCGCCAACCTCGGTTGCGCAGTTGCGCAGGTGTACCGGCGGCTGCTAACAGCATGTCAGCGATTTCCGTTCGGAAGTACGCCACAACTGCGATCAGTGTTCCAAAATGCACAGCAACGTCGAAGGCGAGTCCCTGGTCGGGCCAAGCAGACAACTGAGCAGGAAGAATGAGATGCGCCGAACTAGAGATCGGCAAAAACTCGGTAACGCCCTGAATCAGACTCAAAATGACGACTTGCAACCAATCCATACGGGTTCGATCCCTTTTCTTTAGACAGCTTTTGGAATAAGCCAAGCATAGCATTGGCAGTGGATGAACAACGCGGATATAGTTTTCGCTTCATCCTAGCGCGAGAAGTTGGTGGCACAGAAGTTACAGGCCGGTACTGATGAAACGATCAGTATGCCTATTTTTCCATTACGAACGGTTTTGTTTCCCGGCGGTGTCTTGCCGCTGCGGATTTTTGAACCCAGATATGTAGATATGATTCGTTGGTGCATGCGCGAACAAGCAAATTTTGGCGTGGTGCTACTGCGCCAGGGCGGCGAGGTGATAGCGGGTGCGGACGCGTCGGAGGCGGATCGCGAATTATTCAGAATTGGTACCGAGGCAGAAATCGTTGATTTTAATCAGGCGGACAACGGCTTACTGGGCATCGTTGCTCAAGGTCGTCGCAAATTTTCCATCCTTGAGGTGTCTCAACAAAAAGATGGATTGCTATTAGGCCGTGTGAATTTTTTGCCGGAAGAGTCTGAGGGTGAATTGTCTGATGAGCACGAACCATTGCTCGCAGTGCTGAAAGATCTGTTGCAGCATCCGCTGATCCAGCAGCTTAATCCCCAGGTGGATTTGCAGCAGGCCCGTTCAGTGAGTTATCGGTTAGCCGATCTTTTGCCGATCGAGCCTGAAATTAAGCAGACACTGTTACAGATGGCTTGGCCGAAAGAACGCTTAAGTGAGTTACGTCGTTTGGTCGGTAAATTCCGTGATTGAAGCCCTAAGGATGGGTGGTGTAATCGATGCTAGCGAGGTTACACGTTATCTTTATAATTAGCCTATGAGTGGATCACTAACTAAGGTCATGCAGCGGATGGGGATAGCTGCGCGCGCTGCATCAAGGGCGTTAGCGGTCGCATCCACTGCCACAAAATCCAAAGCGCTAGTCGCCATTGCCGAGGCGCTCGATACCGAGCGCGCAAAAATTAGGGATGCCAACGCTGCGGATTTAGCGGGCGCTCAAGACAACGATATAGACCAGCCCTTGGTGGACAGACTTGAACTGGGGGATAAAGGCATTGATCAAATGATCGAAGGCCTGCTGCAAATCGACGGCTTGAAAGACCCCATTGGTGAAGTAACGGATCTTAGTTATAGGCCGACCGGCATTCAGATAGGCAAAATGCGAGTGCCGCTCGGCGTTATAGGTATGATCTACGAGTCCCGCCCGAATGTAACAGTCGATGCAGCTGCGCTGTGCCTGAAAGCCGGCAACGCGTGCATACTGCGCGGTGGTTCCGAAGCGTTTTTGTCGAATCAAGCGATTGCCGCGTGTGTGACCAAGGGCGTTTTAGCAGCGGGATTGCCTGAGGCCTGTGTGCAGTTGGTGACCACGACTGATCGATCTGCTGTTGGTGAACTGCTCAAGCTTGATGAGTTCGTTGATGTGATAGTGCCCAGAGGTGGTAAAGGACTGATAGAGCGCGTTAGTAGTGAGACGCGAATCCCTGTGATCAAGCATTTGGATGGCATCTGCCACGTGTATATCGACGCGGAAGCCGATATAGCCAAAGCGATTGATGTCGCTTTCAATTCCAAGGCGGAAAAGTATGCGGTGTGTAACGCTATGGAAACCTTGCTGGTCCACGAGCGGATAGCCGCGGAGGTGTTGCCGCCGTTAGTCGAAAAATTTGTCAAAGCGAATGTTGAACTTCGAGGATGCGAGCGCTCAGGTGCATTTGCGGGTGTGGGTGCTGCGAGCGAAGCCGATTGGTCCGAGGAATATCTAGCGCCGATTTTAGCGATAAAAGTAGTCGAAGGACTGGATACGGCGATCGAGCACATCAACCGTTACGGATCAGGCCATACCGATGTCATAGTCACCGAAAATTACAGTCATTCGAGACAATTTGTGCAAGCAGTCGATTCTGCCTCGGTGATGGTGAACGCGTCATCGCAGTTTGCCGATGGTTTTGAATATGGGCTCGGCGCCGAAGTTGGCATCTCAACGGACAAACTTCATGCTAGGGGGCCTGTCGGTTTAGAAGGCCTAACGTCTCAGAAGTATGTCGTATACGGTGATGGTGAAATTCGTAATCGATAGTCATTCAGGGCAAGCCCTGTGCTCATAGGGTTATATGGCGGTACGTTTGACCCGGTTCATTGTGGACACGTGCACGCCGCTGAGAGCGTAAGAAAGTTTTTGGGTCTAGACACCGTGCGGCTAGTGCTCAATGCGCAACCGGTACACAAGTCGTCGGGCTGTACGATGACGACCCATCGATGGTCCATGCTCGAAGCGGCCTGCGCAAATAATCCTGGATTGGTTGCAGACGATGTGGAGGTGCGACGAGGTGGTCGCTCTTATACGGCAGACACCTTGAGTATGCTGCGGAGCGAGTTCCCGCACTCGGTGCTGTGTTGGATTGTCGGCGAGGACTCATTTGCAACCCTGACATCCTGGCATCGATGGGAAAAGGTATTAGAAGATTGCAATTTGGTCGTTATACCGAGACCCGGGCAAAATGTGCGCTTTTCTGCCGAGATTACGGCGCTTTGTCACAAACATGAAAATGCGGTGTTCGATGTGACTCGTAACGGCCAGATAATGCGCATTAACCTGCCCATGCGAGAGGTATCTTCTACAGAAATACGCCAACGAATCGCTATCGGAAGAGATATTACGGAGCTAGTTGACTCCGACGTAGAACGATACATCCATCGCAACCAGTTATATAAGGGCGATAACTCGTCAAGGGAGAAATATATTTGAGGCCAAGTGAATTGCGCGACCATATGGTGGCAGCGCTGGAAGATTTGAAAGGACAGGAAATTCTTTCTCTGGATGTATCCAAGCTTACGCCTATGACGGATCACATGATTCTTGTGAGTGGTGGCTCTAATCGCCATGTCAAAGCTCTAGTAGACAGTGCTACCGAGTCTTCCAAGGCGCTTGGGGTGCAGCCTTTGGGCGTTGAAGGTCGCGAAAGCTATGACTGGGTACTGGTCGATCTCGGTGACGTCTTGATTCATGTCATGAATACAGAAGCTCGTGATTTCTACGAGTTGGAACGGCTTTGGTCAGATGCTACGCCCGACAGCGAGCATTTGAATTAGCGTTGCGCCTGTGGACATACGCATATTGTCTGTTGGGAGCAAATCACCGGTTTGGGTGCAGACCGGTTATGCTGAATACGCGAAGCGTTTTTCCCGCCGGGTGCGCTTGTCGCTTGAAGAGGTTCCGGCGCCTAAACATCATTCCGATCTAGCTAAAATTAAGTCGCAGGAAGCCGAGAAGTTGCTCGCTCGAATGAGCGGCGATGACTGGGTTGTCGCGCTCGATGAGTGTGGTGAGCAAACCTCTAGTACGCAGTTGGCGGCTCGTCTCAAGGTATGGCAGATGCAGGGCGCGGGAGTTGTAATTTTGATCGGCGGTGCCAACGGCCTCGGTGATGCTGTTTTGGCGCGTGCAAACGAATGTATATCCCTGTCAAAATTGACGTTGCCGCACTATTTAGTTCGAGTGGTCGTTGCTGAGGCGCTGTATCGCGCCGACAGCATAAATTGCGGGCATCCGTATCACAGGATTTAGGGGTTGGATTTGGCAGTCGCGCTCGCAATCAAGGATCCAAATAGAGAACGCACACTCATTGCGCGGCGCGCGATCGGTTTTTTTGTGGTTATGGTTGTATGCGTGGGCGTGTTAGTGGCGCGCTTCGTGCAATTGCAGGTCTACGATCACGAAAGTTATCAATACCGCTCCGACAAAAACCGTATCCAGGTTCAGCCTCTCGCCCCACCCCGTGGGCTAATTTTCGACCGTAATGGTGTGCTGTTGGCAGATAATCGGCCGTCTTCAGCGCTAGGCATAGTGGTTGAGCGAGTAGATGACCTCGACGCTGCAATCGAGCAAGTGAGCGGTTTTATTGACTTGTCGGCGCAACAAATCGAGCAATTCCATCAGCGGGTAAAGCGCAGTCGGCGACCGGGCGATCCGGTTGTGCTGGCGGATAATCTGTCGGCTGCGGATATCGCAGCGCTTGCTGTTAACCGTCACCGCATGCAGGGGATCGAAGTGATTACGCGTTTGCAGCGTTACTATCCCCAAGCCGATATCGCAGTGCATGCGGTAGGCTCTGTGCGCCGAGTGACCGAGAGCGATCTGCGGCGATTAGACCCAGCTGAATACAGAGCGACACAGTTTGTGGGAAAGCGCGGCGTCGAGGCTGATTACGAGTCCGAATTGCACGGCCGTCCGGGCTTCCAACAGGTGGAGACGGACGCCCATGGGCGCGTAACGCGCATTATCGACATAGACCCACCGTTGGTTGGACAGAATCTAAACCTCTATTTAGACGTGCAACTACAGCAGGCGGCTGTCGATGCGTTAGGTAGTCGTCGCGGCGCTGTAGTGGCCCTGGACCCTAAAACGGGTGGCGTGTTGGCGTTGGTGAGCAAACCCAGTTATGACCCGAATCAGTTTGTTGCTGGTATGAGCGACAGCGAGTTCAGAGCGTTGAGCGAATCGGTGTACCTGCCTCTGTTCAACCGGGCGACGAATGGACAATATGCGCCTGGTTCAACATTTAAGCCAGTGGTGGGGTTGGCTGGTATCGCTAGTGGCGCTATGCAATGGGATACTCAGATAGATGATCGCGGTTCATTTCGGTTGGCCGGTGGCGAACGTGAGTATCGAGATTGGTCGTGGACAGTCGATGATTCCGGAGGGCAGGGGATCGTCGATTTGCGCAAGGCGATCTATCGCTCTTCGAATGTTTACTTTTACGACGTCGCTTCCCGTTTAGATATTGACTACCTAGCGCGGTTCGCAGCCGCGTTTGGGTTTGGTCAAAACCTTGCGCTGGACATAAGCGATGCCAGCCATGGCTTGGTGCCGGATCCAGAATGGAAACTCGGCGCTAAAGGCGAAAAATGGTACCAGGGTGATTCCGTCAACATGGGCATAGGGCAGGGGGATTTGCTTGTAACGCCCCTGCAAATCGCGACCTATGCGGCGATGATTGCTAATCGCGGTCGGGTTGTGCGACCGCGCATGGTTATGGCTCGAGATGAGCTTGGCAACCCAGCAGCTCAGCCTTCGATGCCGGAAAAAAAATTGAACCTGACAGAGCAGGATTGGCAGAACATGGTCGCGTCGATGGAGGATGTTGTGCATCTGGGTGGCCAGGGTTTTCGCGCAAATGGTACGGCCTGGGCATACATTGGTCAGCGCATCGGCTATCGCATGGCGGGGAAATCGGGAACAGCGCAGGTTGTGGAGATTCGGCAGGGTGAAGAATACGACGAAGAAGAATTGTCCGAATTTAGCCGCAAACATGCGTGGTTTATGGCGTTCGCGCCGGTAGAAGATCCTCAAATTGCTCTCGCCGTGTTGGTAGAAAATGGTGGTGGCGGTAGTTCGGTGGCAGGGCCTGTGGCCAGAGAAATTATAGATTCGTATCTTGGGCGCTCGGTCGCAGTCCGATGATTGTGTGTGGTTTAGTGAACAGGGCTGGAATGGAAGCAAAATATTGAGTAAGGATTTTCAGCGGCAGCTGCCGGGCGCCCAAAATTCTGCCCAAGACCACTGGTTGCATAAGCTGCATCTGGACCCATTGCTCTTGGTGCTAGTGATGACCGTTCTGGCTTTTGGTCTGGTGGTTATGTTCAGTGCAGCGGGTGACGAAAGTCGCTTGTTTGATGCGCAGTTTCAACGAGCCTTAGCGTCGCTGGTAGTGCTGGTGGTGGCAGCTCAATTGCCGCCGGGTATGTATCTGCGCTGGGCTCCATTTGTCTATGCAGTGGGTTTCGTGCTGCTAATACTCGTGCTTTTAGTTGGAGTAACGGTAAAGGGTTCCCAGCGCTGGTTAGAGATTCCTGGGGTGTTGCGGTTCCAACCGGCGGAATTAATGAAGATTGCAGTGCCGATGGCCTTGGCATGGTATTTACAACAACGTGTACTTCCGCCGTCGGCAAAACACGTCGGCTTTTCGCTGCTGATTATTTTATTGCCCGCGGTGGCAATAGCTGCCCAACCTGATCTAGGCACCGCCATATTGGTAGCCGGCGCCGGTATGG
>MDTA01045940.1_pt1 | contig 22343 bp, 20 predicted proteins | sample 811151 | NCBI WGS metagenome assembly MDTA01 (sample SAMN05326648, study PRJNA326480) | marine metagenome | isolation source: seawater | place: Indian Ocean: South | collected 2010
TACCCGAGATCCTGCAACTGATCGTTCCTTTCGCCCTATATTTTTCGCTACTGCTCGGTTTGGGACGACTGTATAGCACTCAAGAAATGATTGTATTGTTCAATTCGGGCATGGCCCCAACCCGAGCCGTACGTTGGCTTAGCCCGCTCATCATAGGACTCGCCGTTACCGTAGGCGCAATGTCGTTAGTGCTCACGCCCTATGCGCGGCAAACCCTAGAGGCACATCTCGAACAGAGCAGCCAAAACATCGGCTTTGCGATTTTTCGACCCGGCGTATTTCACAGCCAGAATAATGGTCAGCGCGTCACTTATGCGGAGAGCACCAGCGAAGACGGCAACACGATCAAAAACGTTTTTGTGAGTTGGCATATGCCGTCCGGAGAATACACCACCATTTGGGCGGCGCGCGGCGAGAAAAGCCGCAGCCCAACACAACAGCCAGTGCTGTCACTGTTTGATGGCAAACGCTACATCGGTCGACCCGGACAATATCGGTTACAGAGCGCGAGTTTTGACGCCTTACATATTCCATTGGAGCCGGTGCTGCCGGCGCAGTCGACAATGCCGCTAGAGGCCGTACCAACGATTGAATTAAAAACCACCCCGGCGCACCGCGCCGAGCTACATTGGCGCATCGCATTGCCTATATTTCTGACACTCGCGGCACTAATTGCCATTGCTAATGCTTCTGTACCACCACGCCAAAACCCGTTTGTGAGATTATTGCCAGCACTGCTCTGGGTGATTGGTTATTACTTAGCCCTGGTAGCAAATCGATGGGCCATTAGCGAGGCACAAATTCCTCTCAACCTCGGGTTCTGGCCGAGCCACTTGCTGTTCGCAATCGCGGCTTATTTAGGGCTGCGCAAACTCAATCAGGTGCCATCAAGCTGAACGGTTTAGTGCTGTTGGACGCTATGTAAAATCTCTGCGCAGCGACAACCTATAGCCACGCGCAAGCACCAAAGCACAGGCGTAGACAAACCAAAACGCGAACACCACGTCTGATAGGTAATGGTTGCCCTGCACAATACGGCCGAAGCCAACAATCATGCCCACACCAATGCCTAACCAGAGGTAACGACGGCGCGCAAACGCCCAGCCTAAGCCAATGAACCAAAAGCCAAGCGCAGCATGGCCGCTCACAAACGAACAGTTGGTTGCGCAGCCGCCAGAGAAGTCTAAAAAGTCCTGATGGGGCGACTCACCTGCAAACATCAGCGTGTCGTCCGGACGTTCACGCCCGGAATTTTTCTTGATCAGCTCGTTGACCACCAGCCCAGGGCCAAGCAGCAAAAGCACCAACAGAAAATACACCCGCCGACGCGCGATATGACCCGGCGGATGACGCCGAATAGCCCAGCCCATAGTAGCGAGCAACGTCACCAATATCGGCCACTGCAGCCACGCAAAACCTCTATAAACCCATTGCACCGGCGCCAAGTCACGTAGGTAAAATCCGTCCCCCGCTCGATAGAATTGCGACGCCCACCAGTAATCCAACTCTGGCCATATAACGAAGATAAGGCCACAACAGATCAGCAGTAAAACATCCCAGCGCCACCACGCCATATGCATGTCAATAACCCTTAAAACCGTCGAGCCTATAGACATAGAGTCGACGCGTCAGGTCCGAATACACCGGTACTTCGATGGGCACAAGTTGCGCACTGCTGTCAAAGCGCCGGAGCACATCTTCGCCCAAAGGATTACGTGCCAAAAACAGGACATCGGCACCCAATTGAGTATCTAAGTCCTGTACCAGTTCATAGTGGTTATCAATTTGCCCATTGCTGTTCCATGCCCGGATCCGCGGCCGTGGCGACGGCGAATAATAATGGAAATTAGCCAACAACAAGCGACTGTTACTGACCACCAAACGCTGCGGGTCGGCCCTTACGATAGGCTGTACAGCCCAAACCGCCTCACGCCAACCCGACACCCTCTTGTAGGGATCATTTTTCGATGTTCGTTCGATGTCCAGCGCGGCCAGAAGCGGATGATAAAACTGCAGCGTCAGAATTAACGCCAAATTGAGCACCAAGCCGATTACATTGTTACGTATTTGAGTCCTGGCCATGGCAACGCCTAACAACATCGCGACACCGGCAAAACCGGGCGCCGCCCAATTGGCGTTAGCTCTCGACAACAGCGCCTGAGCGCTGATGACCATAAAAAAGACCACACTCATGGTGATTGCAAATTTGTAACCCGGATCCAACCGCCATAGCGGCGGCTGCCTCCGCGGACGCAGCCACCATAAAAACCATGGACCTAGGCAAATAAGTTGCGCCGCTAGAAACTCAGCGAGGCCACTCAGTTTTATCGTCGAACGATCCAGCTGCGAAATTTCGGCCGTATGCTTTAAGCTGACAAAGTCGTTCGCGACATTCCAAACAACGTTGGGTAGAAAGATCAGTGCCGCAACCGCGACACCCAGATAGGGTGCGGGGTGGGTAAAAAAGCGTCGGTACTCTGGCACCCAGAGTAGCAGTATGGCTGCCGCAGCAACCAAGATGCCCATGGAATATTTACTCATGAGTCCGAAACCGCCGAATACCCCCACAAGTAACCAGTAGGCCAAGCGGCCGGTCTGCAAGGCATGGCTCAACGCCCACAGAGATGCACACCAAAAACACAACAACGGCGCGTCCGTGGTAATGAACATGCTGTTGAAACCCACCAAAGGCAGGGACAAAAATACCGCGCCCGCCCAGGCTGCAGAACTCGCATCGAACCAACAAAGACTGGCGCGCCAAACGAAAATAGCAGCTATCGAATAATACAGTGGGCTGGCTAAACGCACGGCCCAGCTGGATTCTGAAACAGCGCTAGTCAGCGCAATGCTCCAAGCCACCATAGGAGGCTTAGAGAAATAACCAAATGCCAAATCCTCGGCCCAACCGAAGTAGTAGGCCTCATCGTAGAATAGCGGGACATCGAGTATGAACAGCACCCCGATGCGATAGCAGAGCACCAACCCAAGGAATCCTAGAAAATAGTTGCGCGCCAGCTGGGAGCTCGCCGCTTCGGCACGATTGGATCCAAGTTGGTCTGTCATGGGCGCTAAGCCTAACGCGACTAGGCATCGGAAACGACCGTCAGCAATTCACAAAATCTGCATGAGCCACCACGCAGGCTAGGAACATGAAAGTGCTGCTCACCGCAGGCGACATCGGTCGCGTCATAGAAATGGCTTGGGAGGACCGCACGCCATTTGAGGCCATTAACCATCAATACGGCCTGAGCGAAGCAGAGGTCATCGCGCTGATGCGCGCGGAATTAAAGCAATCGACCTTTAAACGCTGGCGCGCGCGCGTCACCGGGCGAAAAACCAAACACCTAAAACTGCGATCGGGCGCCGTTAGCCGGCATCAGTCTAGCACCCACAATAACGTGAATCGCTAACGCCATCCGCCCTCGTTTTCAAATCTGGGAACCGCAGGCGGTGTGTGGCAGAACACTTCTACCGGCAGCTACTCCTCCGGCTGGAGCGGTTTTTTCTCTGTCGCCATAGTTTCCATACTGCCCATTACTGTCGACACTAACGTGGCTACGTCGCCCAATTGCGCAGGCACGATCATCGTATTGTTGGTTTTGGCGAGTTGTCCGAATTGCGATACCCATTGCTCGGCAACGCGTAAATTCACCGCATCTCGCCCGCCTGGCTCGATGAGTGCGTTAGCCACTTCGCGAATGCCGCTAGCGGTTGCTTCGGCAATCAGTCGAATTTCTTGCGCCCGACCTTCCGCCTCATTAATTTGCTTAAGTTTTTCCGCCTCAGACAAGTTGATCGCCTCTTGGCGATCGCCCTCGGACACATTGATTCGCGCCTGCCGTGCACCTTCAGACTCGGCCACGACCGCGCGGCGCTCCCGCTCTGCACGCATCTGTTTCTCGAGCGCGTCTTTCACCGAATCAGGTGGGACGATGTCCTTGATTTCGTAACGCAAAATCTTCACGCCCCAGGGTTCGGCCGCACGATCCACTGCGTCCACCACTTGCGCGTTGATGGTCTCGCGCTCTTCAAACGTTCGATCAAGCTCAATTTTGCCGATCTCCGAACGCAGCGTTGTTTGCGCCAGCTGAGACACCGCAAAACGATAATTTTCGATACCGTAGCTGGCGGCCCGCGCGTCTGATACCTGCATGTAAATCACACCGTCGATTTCTACTGAAATATTATCTTTGGTGATGCAGCTTTGTGACGCCACATCAAAGGTCTGCTCTTTCAAGGTGTGTTTATAGGCGACCGCATCAACAAACGGCACCAGAATGTGAAACCCCGCATCTAGGGTTTTCGAAAATTTTCCCAGTCGCTCCACCACGAACTGTTCGCGTTGCGGAACAACCCTTGCGGTCTTGACCAAAATCACGATCACAAGCACCGCGACTAAGCCGCCAAATAATAAACTCATATCCATGACTACTCCTCTGAGGTGCCGATAAATAATAGATTCGAATCGCGCGACATAATCTTTGCAAAGCTGCCAACCGGCAGTTGCAGCTGATCGCTCTTTGCATTCCAAGAAGCGCCACGATAGCTGACTCGGCCGCGCCCTGGGCTAGCGGCGTCAAAGCCGCTTTCGATTTGCACATCACGCCCCACAAAGTCCTCGTCGACCGAGGAAGACGCCACATCACCGACCGCGACGCTGCGCATCTTTGAGCGTAAACCCACCAAGAGTGCAATAGACAACCCGGCGAATAACAAGAACGGCACGCCGTTATCCGCTGGCATACCCAGCCATAAAGCTACGCCCGTGATAATGCTGGCGATGCCGATGAAAAAAAGAATGAAGTTCCCCATCAGCACTTCCGCAAGCACCAGTGCAAAGCCAATACCTATCCAAAAGTACTGGGCATCGACCTGAGTAAAATATTCGGCCACGTGGCTCTCCTTGGGTTACTGAACCGTTGTTTTAACGCGGTCACAGAATGGCTGCAAGGACGATAAGGTCTACCGTGAGTTGCAACCACTCTACTGGTAGGTAAATCCCTGCGCCTTACCTGCAGCCAAGTCTCGGTAGCGTTCGAACAGCCGCGTCTGCCGACTCGAGGAATCGATCCACCGACCATTCACCATAACAGAATCTGCCCAGGTGGTGACTTCCAGCGGGTCGCCATTCCACAGCACAAACGTGGCCTCGTCACCCACACGAATTCGCCCGACATCCAATCCATATAAATCGGCAGGTACACGGGTTATCGCACGCAGCGCGCTCGACCAAGCCATACCATGCGCGACTGCGTTGCCCGCGAGTTGCCGCAGCTGTCTGGCGTTGTGCGGATCTGAAACGCTGAACGCCACACGCACCCCCGCCTGTTGAAGCAACGCCGCATTATCCGCCCGCGCCCCCAGACGATCAAAGCCGTTTGGCAGATTGTTCAAAGGATCGATAATCACCGGCACGTTTGCTGCAGCGAGTTCAGAAGCGACTTTCCAGCCTTCCGCGGCACCACGAACAACCACAGGTAGGTTAAACTCTTTGGCAAACTGCAGCAGTTGCAAAATCTCGTTAGCACGGTCCACCTGTATCACGAGCGGCAGCGCCTTACTGCTGGCCAACGCCAAGGCATCCATATCGATTTTCGTATACTGGCGCTCGCGGTGCGAGGAAAAGCCGGCGAGGGTATTTGTAGAACCCGCTATAGCGCGGCGTTGTCGGTAAGTTTTCAGTTCGGCAAAGGTTCGGTAAAGATGCGAAAAGACCTCGGCACGACTGCCCCCTAAGTGCTGCGCGGCACGCGCGCCCACCGCCCCGAACAACGCCACTTGGGGATGCGTGATCAACACATCGCCAGCCAGCACCAAGCCCACACCCAGCCCCGCGAAAACATCATCTGCCTGAGCGGGCGCCGTTACGGCGTGGGTCACCCCTTCGACGACATTAATTGGTAGCAATGTGCTGGCAGGATTAATTGCGTATTGCACGTCAAACGCCGGTCCAGACGCCACATCTCCGCCGCTGCTGTCCACTGTCGAATCCACCGCGCTAATTTCTTCAAGGCCAATCTGACTGTGCGGCTCGACCAGACCGGGGGTAATAACCATGCCAGCGCCATCGATTATCGGTATACCAGCCGGCACCGCTAGATCGCGTCCGAACGCCGCAATCCGCCCCTGCAGCACGAGGAGGGTTGCATTCTGCAGGGGCTGCTCGGCGTCTAAGGTGTGGATCTGCACATTCCGAATAGCAACATCGGTAGCAACTACGGCACCGCTGCTGACCATTAACACCATTATCAACGTTGCTCTCAGAATCTTCACCGCTTCCCCCCTACCAACTGTTCTAGTGCAAAGTCGGAAACCGGTTGGCGCTTCGGGTCACTTCGGTCGTAATACCGATACCCGTCGATAAAGACCTGCTGGGCCTTGCTGTAAACACTCATCGGATCGCGGTCCCAGAGCACCAAATCAGCGGCCTTGCCAACTTCTATCGAACCGGTTTGCGCAGCGATTCCCAGCGCCTGCGCCGCATTTAAAGTAATCCAGCGCAGCGCCCGAGCTGCAGTGATGTCCATGCCCATGCGCCGACCGGCAGTCATGGCCTTCGCCGCCTCCTGATTGAGATGCTGTATGTCTCTGGCCGAATCGGAATGGACGATGGCGCAGGCCTGCGCTTGATCCACGAGCGCAACGTTCTGCTGAATGCCGTCGAATGCCTCGAGCTTAAACCCCCACCAGTCGGCCCACATGGCGGAGCAAATACCCTCCTGAGCCAGCAAGTCGGCAATCTTGTAAGACTCTACCGCATGATGAAAGGTACCGATTTTATATCCAAACTCCTTCGCTATTTCGATCATGGTGGCCATCTCGTCGGCACGATAACAGTGGTTGTGCACCAAAATATCGCCGTCCAACACACCGACCAGGGTTTCTAGCTTCAGGTCGCGCGCTGGCGCCGGTTTATCGCCTGTAGGGTCGTAGGCGTCCCACTTGGCTTTGTATTCCAAAGCTTTAATCCACTCTGCTCGATACCCAGCGACATTGCCCATGCGAGTCGACGGCGCAGACTTACGCGTTCCGTACACCCGTTTCGGGTTTTCGCCGCAGGCCATCTTTAAACCGTGGGGCGCATCGGGAAACTTCATCCCCATAACCGTCCGCGACGGCACATTTTTCAGAGTCACACCCCGACCACCAAACAGATTCGCGCTGCCTGGCAGTATCTGTAGGCTAGTTACTCCACCCTCAAGCGCCAAACCAAATTGTGGGTCTTGCGGCCATACCGAATGCTCCGCCCAAACCTGGGCGGTGCTTGGCGCCGTCGCTTCGTTACCGTCGGAGGTAGACGCGACGCTAGGTGACGGGTAAACGCCCAAATGCGAGTGAACATCGATAATCCCAGGCGTCAACCATTGACCCTTGGCCTCGATAACCTGTGCGCCCTCTGAGTTTGGACCTTGGCCGATATGAGCAATCCGACCGGCTTTGACCCAAACGTCCGCCCTATAGGCATCGGCACCTGTACCATCGAGTACCAACGCATTGCGGATGACAAAATCTGCCGCGAGACGCGGCACGTATGTAGAATCGTACGGTGCACTCACGGCGGTGCCCGCCATCAGCACCAAAAATCCACCAATACAACTCCGAAATAATCTGATCATGCTGACTCCTGTTTTGGCGATCTGCCACCGGGCGGTGCTTGTTTACAGCCACCTGCGTGAATCGCGACCTAGAAGTCTACACCTTACCCTGCAGCACGCCTTCGATCATCGGCACACAACAGCCACCCACTTGAATGCGCAGATCCGCATTAAGCACCTGCTCGGTGCGCAAGCGTAGGGTACTCGGCCGCCCCATGTCATGCCCCTGATGCAGCACCCACTGGGCCGCCTCACCCTGCGCCAGCAAACCCGCCAGTGCCGCAGCAGCGCTGCCCGTAGCCGCATCTTCTTGGATACCAATGAGCGGCCCGAACATCCGCCCATGCACTTTTTCCTGTGTCTCGCGAAAATACACCATCAGCGAAAACCCCTCCTCCGGGTACCCGTAGTCGCGATCGCAGGACTGGAACGCTGCCAGATTCGGTTGGCACTGAGCAAGAGCGCTGCGCGAGTTCACTTCAGCAAAGGCAAAGGGTACGCCGACCGTCGCGACTAAACCGTCTCCGCAGATACGGTCACTCGATAAACCAACACAGTCCGCTACCGCGCTGCGCGGTACCGAATGCCGCTGCTGATAGGGTTGAGGCGGCGTAATCCAACAGCCACAAACGTCGCCCGCGGTATCGCGCTGAACATCCACCGCTACAACGCCAGCCTGCTGCTCAAAGGTCATCCGCCGAGTGTCTTGCGCGCCCGGTATCCAGTGCGGTTTCAAGGCCAGCGCCCATGCCGTTCCTACATTCGGATGCCCAGCAAACGGCAGCTCAGCCGTGGGCGTAAAAATCCGCACACGGGCCGTATGTGCGGGATTCTTTGGGGGCAATAGGAACGTCGTTTCGGAGTAGTTCATCTCTAGGGCAATGCGCTGCATTTGCTCTGCATCTAGGGTCTCGGCGTGAGGATAGACAGCCAGCGGATTGCCACCAAACGACTGGTCGGAAAACACATCCAGAGTCATAAAAGACAGGTCGACGGTCATTTTCAGTGTTATGGCCCTATTCTCACCAACGGCAGGAGTGCCTGGGTTAAGATAACTTTAGACAGCGAATTCCCGCGCGAGTTACGAAGCGGCAGGGCCTCGCGTCACCGACAATTTAACGCACTGCGTTTATAGGCACAAACACTTAGCTTAAGGATTAAAGTTGAAGGCTTTACTCTTCGCCGCTCATGGCAACGCCGATGTCCTGCAATACACCGAGGCGAAGGATCCGCAAGCGGGTGCAGATGATGTCATCGTGCGGGTACGCGCCAGCGCCTTGAACCGCATAGACGTTGTGCAACGCGCAGGTAGCTATACCGTGCCCGGGTTCCGATTGCCGCATATCGGCGGCCTAGATCTCGCCGGCGAAATTGAATTTCTAGGGGCTAACGCCGCACAAGATACAGCATGGCAAATCGGTGACCACGTGGTTGTTAACCCGTCTCTGAGTAATGTCAGCGCCGCATCGAGCTTGCGCAATCGCGACGATTTATACGGCGATCTGGGTGTTATCGGTCTCAATACCTATGGCGGCCACGCCGAACTGTGCGTGGCTCCAGCCAGCCATCTGCAGCGCCTTCCAGCGTCCATGCCGTTCGCCACAGCCGCGGCTTTTCCGACCGCTTGGATGACAGCGCACCACGGCCTTTTCGCAGTTGGCCAGCTCAAAGAAGGCGAGGTCGTGCTTATCCACGCGGCGGCCAGCGGCGTTTCTTCAGCCGCGATTCAACTGGCTAAAGCCGCAGGTGCGATCGTTTTGGCGACTGCCGGCAGCGCCGCAAAGTGTACTCACGCCAGCGCTCTCGGCGCCGACGCTGTCGCCATTAACCGCGACACCGACTTGGTAGATTGGGTGCGCGATCACTCCGGCGGCCATGGAGCGAACATGGTCTTTGATCATGTTGGTCCGGCCCTTTGGCAAACGTCGCTCTTCGCAATGGCGCCGCAAGCACGGCTAGTCAGTTGCGGCAACACCACCGGTGATTCGGTATCGATACCGTCGCTCGGTCATTTATTTAGCCAGGGGCTGCAGATTCTCGGCAGCGACGCCTATCGCTATTCAGAGTTTGCCCCAGCCTGGGCGCATTTTTGTGCCAACAACTTCGATCCCTGCATCGATAAAATTTTTGATCTACACGACGGCGCGACGGCACACCGGCGTCTAGAGCAGGATCAGGCAGTGGGGAAACTCGTGCTGCGTCCCTAAACCCATTAAACGATCGGCCTGCTAACCGATAGCACCCCGATGTGCCAGCGCTTGCATCTCCTCAAGAGACAGCCCAAGTTCAGCCAACACCTCGACCGTGTGTTCGCCAAGTTCCGCTGATGGGGTCGGCACCGGGGTCGGCGTGTCGCTGAACCTGACCGCCGCCCGAGGCTGCAACAACGTACCGCCACGCGGATGCTGCAGCTCCATAACAACACCACTGGCTTGCACCTGAGGATCGTCCAACACCTCACGCCGCCGATTCACGCGCCCGACCGGAATCTCATTTTCTGCCAGAAGCTGCACTAACTGAGCGGTGTCATAACCGGAGGTGTCAGCCCCCAGATAACTGGAGATGATGGCACCGTCTTTGGTTTCGCTGACTTCGCACATATCGGCAAGATCCGGCGAAAAATTTATGCCCTGACCCTTAAAACTATAATTCCACATCAAGTCAGGCCAATTAAAATACAGTGCTGTATCCAACATCGACAATTGCACATGTTGGCCACCCGCCCCGCGCTCTCGAGCCAGCAAAGCGGCAGTAATGCCCTGAGCTGCAGTCAGCGCAGTGACTTTGTCATAGATAATTGTGCGCACCATTTGTAAATCTCCAGCGCCCGCGCCCGCCTGATGCGAGTCGAGCAAACCGCTGACGCCCTGAATCACATAGTCATAGACTTTCTGATCGGCCAGTGGCCCAAACTCGCCCATGCCGTTGATTGAGGCGTAGATCAGATTCGGATTTATCGTCCGCAAGGATTCGTAATCCAAGCCCAGCCGCGCCATCTTCCCGGGACGATAATTCTGTAGAACCACATCCGCATCGCGGGCCAAACTCAGCACCAGATCGCGGCCGGCGGCGACTTTGAGGTTTATCGCCACCGAGCGCTTGTTACGATTAATCATGGCGTAGATCGCACTCAGACCGTTGCGACTGGCACCCAGTCCACGAATACCGTCGCCCCATCCCGGCGGTTCAATTTTGATGACATCCGCGCCCTGATCAGCGAGCACTACCGCGGCCATTGGCCCCGATACAACAGAGGACAAATCCAGCACTCGAAACCCCGACAAAGGTCCCTTGTGCTCGTTGGTGTCCTGCTCGCTCATGAGTGTTAGTTTAGTACCCTCAGCACGACGGCGATAGCTATTGCTCCTAACCCAAATACCACCAACAGCCGCCGCTGCAGCTTTCAAAACCAATGATTCGTTGTTAGCGTAGCGCGCCTAAATTAAGCCCCTGTGCGGCAACGGCTTCGTCGGACTCGCCCACATAAAGGACTGTTGTTCCAAGCGAAAGAGGACTCCCCATGATCGTTTCCTTGAATAAAAAATCTCTACTGGCTGCCCTGCTTGTGGTCCTGTGCAGCGGCTGCGACAACACCACTGATCGCTCACCTGCTAAAACCGAAGCGCCAGCGGCAAGCTTAAGTCTTAACCAATGGTTCGACGCGCGTTACGAGGAAGAATTGCAATTCTCTCCAATTGAGCTCAGCTTCCTTGGCCGTAAAGACCGCAATGACGAATTAGGCTCATTCTCCTACGAATCATTCAATAAAAAACTCGCTTGGAAGAAGCAGACCGTAGAGACACTGCGGCAACAGTACGACTACGCGTCTCTGACTCCGGAGGAACAAATATCCTACGACATCTGGGTGTACCAATATGAGCAGGCGGCAGCGTCAGCAGAGTACTTTTACAACGGTCTCAGTTTCGATCAGATGCGGGGCATTCAGAGTTATATACCAACCTTTTTAATTAACTTTCATCGCGTGGAAGACGAAAGCGACCTGCGCGCCTACATCGCCCGCATCAAAGACGTGGCACCGCGCATGCAGGAGATGTTAGACATCGCCCAACAGAGCGCCGACGCGGGCGTCGTATCCCCGGGCTTCGCCCTAGACGGGGTGATCGAACAGGCCTCGGCCATCATTGCTGGTCGCCCATTCGTAGACAATTCCGAGGCCGACAGCGATCTGTGGGCCGATTTCCAACAGGAAACCCAAAAGTTGGTCGCGCAACAAAAGATCACCCAGAAGGTGGCAGACGAGTTGATGGGAGATGCCAAAACCGCGTTGCAGAAGCACTTCCTGCCCACCTACCAAGGCATCATCGCGTGGGCAGAGACGCAAAAAGACCGAGCGCCAGAAGTCGTCACTGGGGTCGGAAACCAACCAAACGGTGCGGCGTACTACAAACACCGTTTAGCCACTCAGACCACCACGTCGCTCAGTGCCGACGAAATTCATCAGATCGGTTTGGATGAAATCGACCGTCTTCGTAAAGAGATGCAAAGCGTCATGGATGAAGTCAAGTTCGACGGCGATTTGGCTGCGTTTTTTGAGCATGTTCGAGACGGCGCATGGAACTACTACCCAAATACGGACGCGGGCCGCGCTGCCTACATAACTGACGCGACTGCAGCGATCGAAAATATCAAAACCGAGCTGCCGCAGTTTTTCGGCTTGCTACCTAAAGCCGATCTCGTCGTGAAGCGTGTGGAAGCGTTTCGCGAGCAGGATGGCGCCGCCCAGCACTATTACCCGGGCACCCCAGACGGCTCGCGTTCGGGTACCTACTACGCACATTTGTCGGACATGAATGCCATGCCGAAAAATCAGCTGGAAGTCATCGCCTACCATGAAGGTTTGCCTGGACATCACATGCAGATTTCCATCGCACAGGAATTAACCGGGGTACCGCAGTTTCGTACTCAGGCAGGATTTACTGCGTACAGCGAAGGCTGGGCGCTTTACTCCGAGGTTCTGGCCAGAGAAATACCCGGCACCTACACCGACCCTTACAACCGCTTTGGTCAACTGACCTCGGAAATGTGGCGTGCCATTCGCTTAGTAGTAGACACCGGTTTGCATGCAAAAGGTTGGACCGAGCAACAGGCGATTGACTATTTTATGCAGAATTCTCCGGAACCTCTTGAAAGCGTCACCTCGGAAATACGCCGGTACATCGTCATGCCGGGGCAAGCCACGAGCTATAAAATCGGCATGCTGAAGATCCAAGAACTCCGAACAAAAGCCGAGAAGACTTTGGGCGCGCAATTCGACATACGCGGTTTTCACGACGCGGTACTCGGTGGCGGCGCCATGCCATTGCCGATTCTCGAACGAGTCATCGATCAGTGGATAGCATCGGTGGCCGCCACAGATGCAGCATAACCCGATGTTGCAGCCACGGGTGCTCTAATGAAAATACTGCGCAATGTCTTTTTCGGGCTCACCGGTCTGGTGCTCGTTAGTCTCGCTCTGATCTACGCCACAGGTAACGGCATGCTATTGAGCATGGGCTGGACGGTAGCTTTTGGCGGCCCCAGCCTGCCCTTTGACCCGACAGACGTTGCACCCGCGCCAGATTATGCAGCGGCCGACAATTGGGCCGCGCTACCCAGCCGAGCAGGTGTTGAGGACCGCATGCCTGCTGGCGTTGACGACGCAGATGTACAAGACAGTGCGGCCGTAGACGTTTTCTTTATCCATCCCACCGGCTACCTATCCGGAGACACCTGGACATTCTTCATGGACCCTGAATCAAGGGCCGAAGAAAACACTCAGTGGATGATGGCCAATCAAGCCAGCACTTTCAGCAGCTGCTGCAAGATCTACGCACCCAGGTACCGCCAGGCCAACATTTTCGCCTACCTGCGCGGCAACGAAATTCGCGAACAGGCCCTAGGTTTTGCGTACCAAGATGTCGAACGCGCGTTTCAGTACTTTTTGCAGCACTACAGTAAAGGCCGACCATTCATCCTTGCAGGACATAGTCAGGGCTCTCATCATGGCATCCGCCTGCTCGATCAGGTAATCGACGGCACACCCTTAGCCAAGCGGTTAGTGGCGGCCTATCTCATCGGCGGCGGCGTGCCAGGCGTGACCGCCATGGCGCAGACCAACTTCGAAAAAATGCGAGATGTGGGCCTATGCAGAAGCGCCACCGATCTAGGTTGCGCGGTGCATTGGGACACCTACAGCGAAGCGGTGATCGAGCAAGAGCTTCCGAACAACATCGGAAATGTCTGCACGAACCCTCTGAGTTGGGAACTTAACGGCGGCCTTGCAACAAAACAGCAACACCTTGGCGCTGTACCGGCATCCGGTCGTTTTCAGGTCGAATTAGGCGGATCGACAGCGGCAACGGGTGTGGTCTTTGAGCCGCTGGCAGCGCCCGAATCACAGATGCTCCAAGCCCAATGCAAAGATGGTGTGCTTTACATATCAGATCAAAGCAATACGGTGTTTGCTGACCAGGGCGGCTCTTTCGGCGGTGGTAACTACCACGGCCTAGACTACACAGTATTTCATATGGACATTCGCGAGAACGCCAAGCTGCGCGTTCAGACTTTTCTAGCGCAGCGAGAATCGAATGCGGGTTAGGTTGACCACTTGCCTTAACGCCGCCCTATTGTTCTGGGTGTCAGCTTGGGTCAACGCAGCGCCTTTCGGCGACCTCTGGTCGCACTGGACCAGCCACGCCCCTGGCTCCACCATCAATGTCGATCATCAACTCTGGCAAGGCCTTTTAGACAAACACCTAACCATCCACAGCGATGGCATCAACCGCGTCGACTATCGCGCTTTCACCGTTGCCGACAAACAGCAACTAGACAGTTACTTAGGCTACCTCAGCAACATCGCGCCGACCCAGCTCAACCGGCGGCAACAGCTGCCCTACTGGATCAATCTTTACAATGCGCTCACGGTTAAGGTGGTGTTACAGCACCCAGACAAAGACAGCATCAAACAAATGAAGTCAAAATTGTTCAGCTTCGGTCCCTGGGACGACGAACAGTTAAGCATCGAGGGCTTGCCGGTAACCTTAAACGATATCGAACATCGCATTTTGCGACCGATCTGGCGCGACCGAAGGATCCACTACGCGGTCAACTGCGCCAGTATTGGCTGCCCCAATCTAAGCGTCCGTGCCTACACAGATGATAATACCGAGACGCTGCTGCAGGCAGCGGAGCGCGCTTACTTGCGACACAGCCGTGGCCTTGAATTTGATGCGAATGGTGTGCTGCGTCTGTCGAGCATTTTCGACTGGTACCAAGAGGACTTTGGTGGTGACCCTCGGACGCTGCTCGAATATCTGGCCGAAGTGCGTACCGATCTTCGCGAGCAATTACTTACCTATTCCGATTCGATCGAATATCACTATGACTGGTCACTGAATGATCACCGAGCGACCCGTGACTGAAGCAGCTGCAAAGAACAGCTTCTGGCAAAATCCGCCGTGGGCTGGCGCTAAGCCAAAATACCGGCTGGGTTTAACACCCATACCCCTCGAGCAGTGGTTTACTCAACCGATCTCGCCCGACGTGCTGAGGCACAAACAAAATATGCTCAGCAATCATTACGCAGACGTGGTCGCGGTGAGTAAAGCGCACGGCGGCGACAGCGCACAATGCCAACTGAGCGACCAACTGGGGGCGAGCGCTGAGCATCCGGATCTCATCGCCAATATGGCGCTAAGCGTCGATGACGATTTATGCATCATGCAATCCACCGGCGAGCAACGCCTTGTGGCCGGCTGTGTCTGTTCACCGAGTTACTGGAACCTGAGAAGCAAAATCGGAAAACCGATGCGGCTTATCCATGCCCCAGTCGCCAGCATGAACGAAAAAATCGGCGGTTCCATCGAGCGTTTTATAAAAGGTGTCCAGTTATTACGGCCATTTGAGCGCATTAACTGGTTCGTCCATGGCGACACCGAACGTTGGCATCCGGCGGAGGAGCCACTACCGAAAACCCCAGTACACACTTGGTACATCCGGTCCGAGCGAGAAACCTTATGCCGCTTCAGTGACGAGCATTTGTTGTTTACGATCAATACCCGGTTTCAGCCCCTCGCCGCTATTGCTGACCACCCCGAGGCACAACAGGACCTGCTGGCCACGCTTGGCAACCTAGATGCGGACGAAGTCGATTATTTTGGCGGTGCGCGTAAATGCGCGATGCTCACCGAGTACCTGCACTCGCTGAATTAGCGCCACTGTAACGCGCGGGCAACGCATGGCTCGCAAGCAAGACCGCCGCCGATCCCCCAACATAAATCAGGAGCGGTTCAACTAACGCGTTAACCCCACCGATGCCGGGCCAGAGTGATGGTGTGGCAGCTGCGACTGCCAGCAATACGCAGAGGCGACTCCATTCCAGCGCGAATGCACCCCTACGCCCTTCCAGCCAGTAGCCCTGAACACCGGCACTCGCAACCAGCAACGCAAAGGCGCCGAGGCCAAAACTGCGGGGCAGTTGCGTGTGCTCGGTCTGCAGCAGTAAAGCGCCGTAGGTAATGAGCCAAAACTGCAAAAAGGTATAGGCCTTGGCGAAAGTCGACGCCGCCGGATCAAATTTGACATAGCGTCCATCAGCGTCAGGGTTGCTCCAAACATCGGCCGGATACCAAGCGGGCCCCTTAAACCAAACCAGAATTTTATCCTGCCAGCGCCTGGTGCGCAGAGACAGCTTCAAGGTATCCCACCACACGTGAAAATTTGCCCAAATTGGATTCCAACTGGCTAACGGACGAGTAATGCCATAGCGGCATGGCTCGTCTTCGCGCTCGTCTTCGAATGTGCCAAACATACGATCCCAAAGCACAAAGACGCCACCATAATTCTTATCGATATAGCTGGGGTTTTTCGCATGGTGCACACGGTGGTTCGACGGGGTGACCAAGATGTAATCCAGAATTCCCAAGCGACGCACGTGTTCGGTGTGCACCCAAAACTGATACACCAAGTTAAGACTGCCGACACTGACCATCACCTCAACCGGCGTACCCGCAAGATACATCGGCAGGTAAAAAACAAAGCCGATGTAGTCGGTACCCGTTTGCCGCAGCGCAGTGCTCAGGTTGTACTCCTCGCTTTGATGATGGGCGGCATGCGAAGCCCACATAAGGCGCCACTGATGGCCATAGCGGTGCTTCCAGTAGTAACACAGATCATAGCCAACAAACGCCAGCGCCCATTGCCACCAATGATCCACAGACCACTGAGTCACACCAAACAGCGACACCAATGAGGTGAGCACTACTGCCGAAAAGCCGAGCCGCAAAACCCCAACAAGGCGACTGAGCACGCCCATCTGCAGACTGTTTATCGTGTCATTAAGCCGGTAGGTCTGGCGTCTGCGCAGCACGCCGTAAATAAACTCCAGCAGCATTGCGAGAATAAAAAACGGAATGGCGAGTTGAACAAAATTCATCCCCTTATCATAAACCTGAAGGCCCACACTGCGCACTCATACCTTTGTTTGACATCAAGCTTGCGTCGGCGACCGCAACCGCCTTGTGGAGCGGCTAACGCCGGTCTCAGCCACGCCCCAACGTGCATCGGCGGGGGTACGCGCCCTTGCGCAGGCCAAGCAGCCCATGGGGTTCAACCTGCGACCGAGTTTTTTTTCGGCAGTTGGGGGTTTTGGAGGTGTACCGACACCTCGACGCACATTTACTTCGGCCTCTCACTTAAGCGCGATCAGCGAGAGGGCAGAGTGACTCCGAGACGCAAGTTCATAGAGCGCAACCTGCACTTCCGCTTTGCTGATTTCTCCACTATCGTGCCCACATAAGCATCATTGGGACTGACTTATGCCGAGAGTCAAACAAGTGCCTCGATCAGAGGCGGATCCAAGTGTTATACCGTTTTATGACGCGTTGTTTGGAGCGGATCGTGACCCAACCAGTCAGCCCGGAACCGCGACAGGCACCCCGGGTAACTGGTGGACTGTCTTTGCACAGGTGCCTGACTGCTTACTTCATATGGTGGCTGGCTTTCAGTTTTATCGCGATCGCAAGCGTCAAATTCCGCCTCGTTTACGCGAGCTTGGCCAGGCGCGCGCTGGATTTGCTCGCGGCAGTCAATTTGTGTTTTCTCAGCATTGCAAAGCATTACGCGCGGCTAGGTTCACCGAAGCACAAATCGAGGCGGTTCCATCCTGGTCTTCAAGCGACGAATTCGACGAGACCGAACGCGCAGTGCTGGCGTATACCGACGAATTGGTCTTGCAAGGTGGGCGCGTTGCTGATGGCACATTCGCAGCGCTGCAGCGACACCTGAGCGAAGTGCAAATCATTGAACTCACTTACATCGTTTGCACATACGAAATGCATGCCACCATGACTCGAGCATTACGTCTAGAATTTGACGACGTCGATGAGCGTGTCGTCGAAGTGCCGGTCCCCGAGGGCGAGGACCGTGACATCGATTTCTTTAAAGACGTCAGCGACTAGAGGTTACTCGGCCTGCCAAGATTTTATAAGTAGATCGTACGCCACAGTCATCCCTTGGGGTTTCTCCTGCGCGAGTTTGGCTTTAGGCGATCCCGGCTGGGCCAACCAGTATTGCGGATCACGCGGCTCATTCAGTTGCGGGCCACAGGCGCCTTGCACTCCATGCCGCTGCAGCCGTTCCAGGACTTTATCCTGCTGTTCCGCAAGACTGTCCATCGCCGCCTGAGCCGTGCTTTCGCCACTCACTGCGTTGGCGACATTCGCCCACCACAGTTGCGCGAGCTTCGGATAATCCGGCACGTTCGTACCTGTGGGGGTCCATGCAACGCGCGCCGGACTGCGGTAAAACTCAACCAGCCCGCCTAATCTTGGCGCCATCTCTGTCATTGCCTGGGAACGAATATCAGAGTCACGAATTGGGGTGAGCCCAACCAGCGTCTTCTTTAACGATACAGTTTTAGCAGTAACAAATTGCGCATACAGCCAAGCCGCTTGACGTCTGGGCAGCGGCGTACTTTCAAGCAGCGTCCACGCCCCAGTGTCTTGGTATCCCAGCTTCATGCCCTCACTCCAATACGGCCCATGAGGTGATGGCGCCATACGCCATTTCGGTGTGCCGTCGGTGTTCACCACCGCGAGGCCCTCTTTGATCATGTCTGCGGTAAATGTGGTGTACCAAAAAATTTGCTGAGCAATCTGCCCCTGCGCAGGCACCGGACCTGCCTCGGAAAAAGTCATACCTCCGGCCTGAGGCGGCGCATAGCGCTTGAGCCAGTCAATGTATTTCTGCAAGGCATAAACGGCAGCAGGCCCATTGGCTGCACCGCCACGACTCACCGATGATCCAGCAGGCCGACAGCCTTCAACGCGTATGCCCCATTCGTCTACCGGTAAGCCATTGGGAATACCGCTGTCACCCGCGCCCGCCATGGACAGCCACGCATCGGTAAACCGCCACCCCAAGGACGGATCCTTTTTGCCGTAGTCCATGTGTCCATATATCTTTTGGCCGTCGATCTGCTGCACATGGTCGGTGAAAAACTCAGCGATATCCTCATACGCGGACCAGTTAACCGGCACGCCTAAGGGGTATCCATAGCGCGCTTCGAACTGCGCTTGAATAGCCGGATCACTGAACCAATCGTGGCGAAACCAGTACAGGTTGGCGAATTGCTGGTCGGGTAGCTGGTAAATTTTTCCGTCCGGCCCAGTGGTAAAACTGATGCCAATAAAATCGTCGAGGTCCAGTGTGGGCGACGTTACCGCTTTGCCCTCACCCTCCATGAAATCGCTCAACGCAATAACGTAGCCATAACGGGAGTGCGTACCAATTAAGTCCGAATCATTCACGTAAGCATCGTAGACATTTTCTCCAGACTGCATTTGCGTCTGTAATTTTTCAATCACATCGCCCTCTTGAATCAGGTCGTGATTCACCTTAATCCCGGTGATTTCATAAAACGCCCGAGCAAGAGTCTCGCTTTCATATTCATGGGTCGTAAGGGTCTCGGATACAACATTGATCGTCATACCACGGTAAGGCGCCGCCGCCGCAGTGAACCAGGTCATTTCCGCTGTCTGCTCGGTCGGCGAAAGCGTCGAAGGCGTAAACTCTTCTGTAATCCAACGCTGAGCATTGGCCGCATAATCCATATCCGGCTGCGCGGGTTGGGTTGTACCGTTATCGCACCCAAAAAGCAGTCCAACCGACACTAGAGTTAACGCCGTCCTGATCATTTCGCTTCCCTCGATTTCGTTACCAAACCCAGTATAGGCGTTAACCCCGCCATAACACTAACATTGCCCACAAGAGCGATAGGCCAGTCGCCCACAACACAGCACTGGGAGCCAAACCTAAGCAAGCGAGGTGGATAAACGCAGCACTTAAAAGACCGATAAAAAAGCGGTCTCCGCGGGTTGTGGCTAGCGGCAAAAACCCACGTCTTTTATGACTAGGCCAGCGCAGTTCGAACAACGTCAGCGCACTCAGGGCAAGGCCAATGCCGATAAAGAAGGCCGCAGTGGGGGCGGTCCATGCCATCCAAGTCATGTCACACGTCCCAGAGCGAAACCTTTGACCAGATGCTTGCGCACAAACCATACGACGATAATCCCCGGAATTACGGTCAGCACCCCTGCAGCCGCGAGCACGCCCCAGTCTAAGCCCGAAGCGCTCACGGTACGCGTCATCGTGACTACAATCGGCTTGGCCGCGCTACCGGTCAGCGTGCGCGCCAACAGCAGTTCTACCCAGCTGAACATAAAGCAGAAAAACAATGTAACGCCGATCGCTCCACGGTTAACCGGCACAAATATCCGCAGAAAGAAAAAACCAAAACTATGCCCATCTATACGCGCCATATCGTCCAACTCCGTTGGCACCGCGGACATGAAGCCTTCGAGAATCCACACCGATAGCGGCACCGTAAATAAGCAATGCGCTAAGGCGACGGCGAGCGGCGTATCAAACAGCCCGACCGCAGAATACAGTTGGAAAAACGGCAGCAAGAACACTGCCGGCGGCGCCATGCGATTAGTGAGCAACCAGAAAAACAACTGGCGATCGCCAAGGAACCGATAACGCGAAAACACGTAGGCTGCCGGCACCGCGACGACGATAGAAATCACAGTGTTTAAGAACACATAACTCAGGGAATTTACAAACGCGGAAGACCATACCGGGTTGTGCCAAATTTCAGCAAAGTTGCTCAGCGTCGGATTCTGCGGCAGCACGGCAAACTCGCCGGTTATATCGGCATTGGTCTGTAACGCAACACTGCTCAACCAATACAGCGGCAGCAGCAAGTAGACGCAATAGATAACCAAAAACCAGCGACTGATACTCATCCAAGAGCGACCGTTGCGACTAGTCACTGTCGCGCACCACGCTGCTGTAGAATATCCAGCAGAACAGCAAGATAAATAAAAAGTAAATCACCGAAAACGCCGCCGCCGGACCAAGATCGAACTGTCCGACCGCCATAGTGGCTAAATGTTGGCTTAGAAATGTCGTCGCGTTGCCAGGGCCGCCGCCGGTGAGCACAAATGGCTCGGTGTAGATCATAAAGCTATCCATCAACCGCAGCAGCACAGCGATCACCAAAACGCCCTTCAATCTCGGTAGTTCTACATAGCGAAACACCTGCCATTGGCTGGCTCCGTCCAGTTCTGCCGCCTGATAGTAGGCCGCTGGCACAGACGTGAGGCCGGCATAAGCAAGCAATGCCACCAACGAAGTCCAATGCCACACATCCATCGCCAATAGGGTCACCCAGGCATGCAGCGGGTCTGCGGTGTAGTTAAAACTCACCCCCAGCGCGTTCAGCCCAACCCCCAACAAACCTATATCTGAGCGCGCATATAATTGCCAAATCGTGCCTACGACGTTCCACGGAATCAGCAACGGTATCGCCAGTAATACCAGCAACAAAGACGCACTAAGACCCTGTCGCGGCATACCGCGAGCCAGGATCAAACCCAGAGGGATCTCAATAAGAAGCACACTGGCGCTGAAACCGAGCTGCCGTAGAAACGCTTCGATAAACCGCGAGTCTTGGAGGGTTTCGCTGTACCACTGAAAGCCAACGAAAAATCTCGAATTAAAATCCAAGATATCCTGCACAGAGTAATTGACCACGGTCATCAGCGGTACCACACCATTAAAGGCGACTATCAACAGCACCGGCAGAACCCCCAGCCAGGCCTTGTTGTCGTATGGCTTATTCATGGGATGGCGCCAGCAATCGGCCTCGTTCCGAGTAACACAAGTAGTGTTTCAACAGCACGCCGACACTCTGCCCAACATTCACGTTTAAGGGGCCGCGTACTGCGATCTCACCAGCGGCAATGCCTATACGAATTACCCCCATAGCAGCCCCATGCTCTGTGCCAGTAAGTTGCAACGACCTAACAACACCGCGCAACTGCCCGTCTTGGTGGGCACAGAGCATCGCCCACTCTGGTCTGAAGCCCACGCGACGAGTATCGGGCAAAAATTCCCGTGGTTGGGTCAATTGCTCAACCTCGACAAAGTTCATACCCGGACTACCGATAAAGTAGCCGACGAATTCGTGCGACGGCGTTTTATAAATCTGATCCGGCGTCCCAATCTGCAGCAGCCCACCATCTGCCATCACCGCAACTTGGTCCGCGAAGGTCAAAGCTTCGGTTTGATCATGAGTGACATATACCATCGTTACACCAAGCTCTTCCTGAACCCGGCGCAGGGTCTGACGCAACTGCCACTTCATCCGCGGCTCCACGGCGGTAAGTGGCTCGTCTAACAACACAA
>MDTA01008658.1_pt1 | contig 22342 bp, 4 predicted proteins | sample 811151 | NCBI WGS metagenome assembly MDTA01 (sample SAMN05326648, study PRJNA326480) | marine metagenome | isolation source: seawater | place: Indian Ocean: South | collected 2010
ATAGTAAAATTGACTCCATATGCTACACCAGCAGCAGGGTCAAATGTAATGGTGTTATTGGCCATTTTGCTTTATGATAGTTTGGAGCATTGACTTGATGTCATTTATATTATCAGAGAGGTCTTCAACTTTCTTTTCAAGATTCTCAACTCTCTGTTTTTCAGCAGAGAGTCTATTCCTTGAATTCATATATGCCTCAAATCTTGAATTATCAGTATTGATGATTGCACGAGACTGGGAGTCCCTGTGCAAATCATCTTTTCCTTGAACTGGTAACAAATCCATTATGCTAGTGCAATCACTCTAAGGTTTCTGAACTGTGGAACACATGCTTGGTTGGAAGATGTTCCAATCAGTTTGACCCTGAAAGTCCTGAATGGTTGGAGTTGTTCAATTGAGAATTGATACTCCTGGAACAGGTTGATAGCAGGTTCCTGTGTGTACTGATCAGACTTTCTGACAACAACATCAGATGTACCATCATTCAATGTTGGATTAATTACATTACCAAAATCATCAATATTGTTAAATCCAGGGAATGGAGTGTAGACTGCCTCAACAGCAGGTACATCTTGATCCAATGCATAGAACAATCTTACATCATTAAAGTTAGATACATATCCATCAATAAAGACTCTCAGAGATGTTGCAGGATTTTCAAGAGTAACATTCTTGGTTACATACATCAGACTGTTGGGGTCCAGACCTATGCCATTGACTCTTGAATCTCTGACATAATCACTGATAGGAGCATTGACTCTATTGGAAACAAAGACAACAGCAGAACTATTGAGGTCAATTGCAGGTGAAAGTCTTCTGTCATATGAATTCAGATTGAGATTCATAGTGAATGACTTATTACCAGGAAGAGAACCCAGATATGCTTGCTCATTGGGTTTAGAAACAACCATTCTCTGTGTATCAAAATAGTTCTTCTCCTTCATTGCAATCTCTTGGAATCCTTGGTCAATGTATGAGACCTCAGTACCAGACACACTTGTTTCAGTCACAGATCTTACAGCACCAAAGATATTAGTGCCAGTAGGTGATGTAGTGTTGAAATTAGGAATGATCAAACTGTAAGGAAGATTGTATGTTCCTCTTGCATTGATACCACCACCAAGTTTAATCTCAGTCAGATATCTAGCACCAAATGATGCAGAGGTTTCAGACTTATCATTGCCATTCTTAGACATATCCAGTCTGACATGATAGTAGTCAATTCCAATTGGTTCAATAACTGATGCATCAGCAAGTGTATGCTGTGTGTTGATTCTTCTCAGAGAGATGCCAGCAAACTCATACTTGTAGACCAGATCATTTACATTGTGTGTAACTGGCAGTGTGCCATCAACACCTCTGCTGGTGATGCCAGTCAGTGTGTTAGTATCAGAAACACCAGTGTATTCAATGATTTCATCACCAATTCTTACATAACCTGGGTTAGTAGCTCCAACTCCAACACCTTCAAAGACACCAAAGTTAGCAGTATTACCAACAGAGATTACACCAGTTTCAACCTTCTGATATCCATTTGTAAGTTGAGTTGCAGGAACATCAGTTTGAATATTCTGAAGATTGACTCTGTTGATACCAGAGTACATGCCATGATTTCTTTGGAAGATCTTGAGATGCCTTCCATCACTGTTGATTCTCTGTGGACCAACTGGGAATACACTTCCACCAATGCCAGCATTGATATCAGTAGCAATTCCAGATACATCCTTGAATTGAAGTCTGTTATTGGGACCAAATGTTCCTTGGACTTTATCAAGAATCAGTTCATTGAAACCTTTCAGTTCAGGAACAGACAGTTGCATTCCACTTCCAAGTTCTTCACTACCAATACTCAATGGTGTGAGAACATCACCAACCCTGAATCCTTTACCACCAGCATTGACTGTTGCTGCAATAGCAACACCATTGTTGATTGTGATATCAGCAGTTGCATTGAGACCTGTGCCAGTCACTGCTGTCAGAGCAACACCAGTATATGAGAACTGACCATTAGCAGGTGTATAACCTGAACCAACATTGGTGAGTGCAAGAGCACCAGTGATAGAACCTGCAAATCCTACAAGTTCACCAGTTGCATCTGAATCAGCTTGAAGAATAGTGTTACCTATTCTGAGTTCACCATCAGCAATAGTGGTTCCAATACCAACACTCAGGTTTCTAGGAATTGCTGTTACACCATTTCTACTGATCCTTTCAAGGTTGGTAGGAAGATCTGGATTAAAGAACTGAACATTACCAGCACCAACAAAGTCAGAGCGGTATAGATTGAACTTAAGATCTTCATACTGGGATGGTGTCCATGCAGTGGCATTCTGTGACTTGAACAGTGAACCAAGAAGTGGTTGTGATGTTACAAGTACTTGCCCTGCCTCAGTTCCCAGAGTTGTTACATCTGGTTCACCCAATCTAGAAATATAGACTGTATAATCTGTTGACTGAGACATCATCACAATCGCATATTCCCTATCCCCTGCAAGATAAACAGGTGCCTCAAACTGAATCTGAGTCCTTGCTGTTGCATCATCAGATGTCAATATATTCTGTGGTAAGATTTCTACCTCTGAATAGGGGAGAATAGTCTGACTGGGGATCCCCATCATTGTCTCTCTGAGTTGCAGAGTTACAGGCAGTGTTGATGCCTTAGTTCTGAAGAAGAGATCAATTTTAGTAACAAACACACCTGTCTCATCATCAACAAAGAATGTTTGTGCCAGAGGATCACTAGACCTACGTGTTCTAGCAGGTCTAGGACGTGGGGGTGCTGGTGGTGGATCTGGTGGTGGTGGTGGCGGTGGTGGGGGTACAAAGGTAAATCCAGTGACTTCCTCTCTTGTAAATGTTTCTGTTACCTGTCTAGTATCCTGGAGGTCATCATTAGTCTCAACAGATGCATTTCTCAGTGAAAGTGTGACTTCTTGGGTATTATCAATATCTGCTTGTGAGTAGAAGATCTCCTGACCAGATGTTGAAGTGGTTCCCCTAATCAAACTGTTGATTGGACTGCTGGTAAGTCTAAACAGATTTCTACCTGTTTCAAACAGAGGATTGGCAGGGTTGGAACTATCTGGAACCAGATAAGAACCAATGAGTGTGCCAACATTGTCAGTAATCAATCTGACCTGACTTACAAATGCCTCAGCACCATTTTCACCTCTAAGGAACATGCCCTGTTGAATATATCCATTGAATTCAGGGAACTCCTCAGATTGAAGACTGAATGTGTCTACATTAAGAATAGTTGATGACTGTGTATATCCAGTTGAGATTGCATTTGATCTTGCATATGGATTGGCAGTGTAAGTATCAGTAGGTGCAAGGATTGGACCATACTTGTGATTTGAATTAGCAACTCTAAATGTAATTGATGCATTAGAATTAGCATTAGTAAGTTGTGAATTCTCAGAAGAGGGCATTACACCTGTCACTGTTTCACCTGGAACAAAAGTTCCAGTAAGCATCTGAATTTCAATCAGTTTAGGAACACTGAATCTGGTGACATCAACACCATCAAAGAATGAATAGAGTTGAGTGAATGGTTTCAATCTAGTTCCAGTAAACTGAATGTTACGAGATCTCATGAAGTGTTGGATCTCTCTATTAACAATCCTGTCACCAAATGATTCAGTGTTAATTACTTCATTAATAATCTGCTGAGTGCCACTTCTCTCCTGTGCAAGGGTTGTAGTGCCATTGATAGTTGTTATTTCAACTGTACTGGCACTCATATCAGCACCAGCACCAGCACCACCAGTCAATTCACCAATACTGGTTCCCTGTCTTTGAGCACTAGCAGCAACAGATTCTGATCTGGTTGTTGCTGATGTAATATCAACCTGAACATTTGTAGTCTCCCAGGAGTCCCAGAGAACAGGTGTAGCACCAATTCTTGAACCATCAGCATTGTCAGTAATTTCTGCTCCAAGTGCCTCTGCAACACCTCTGAATGAACCTTCCATGGAGACATTTCTCATCTCCAATCTGTTGGTTTCAATCCAGATATCAGCAGTTGGTTCAAGAGCAATATTGCCTTGATAGTAGAATGAAAGGAATGGAGTTACATTCTCAACCCTTGTAGCAAATGGTTGTGTAATCCAGGGAACTTCACTGTAATCAAGGGTCAACATCTGACCATTTCTTCTAATACCAGAACCAATCAGGTTATTAAATCTGGTATCACCACTAGCATTGGGGTCCAGAGTCAGGTTGAATGATGTGGAGTAGTGAGCAGGTCTCAGAACCTTTCTCTTAACATCAATACTGTTTCTAACACCAATGCTAGTATCCTGTGGTTGAGTTGTAGTGAAGTTGTCAACAAAGATACCAGACTTAAATCTATTCAGACCATTAATGTCAGGAACAAATGTATTGAGAGTAGTCTGCTCAAGGAGATTCAATGAAGTGTAATATTCAAGATTCTTGATTCTTCCTTCAAGTTTTGCGATATCAGTCATCTGATATCTCTTATGCTCAACAGTCTTAATTCTGGCATCCTTCACATTGTAAAGGTAGGCAGGCATAAAGACATTGGCAATATTCAATGAACCAGTCTCATCATCAGGGAGAACAGGAATATCATCAGGAGCACCATACTTGATAGAGAGTTCACCTTCCTTATTCAGGAAGATTCTGTCTGATCTACCAAGATAGTAGTTATAGTCAAGAGTGATTGATTCATCTGATGCAATAATTCTACTAGAACTGTGTTGACCACCATCAAATGCTCTACCAGCAAATTCCAGTGGTGAAGCAGCACCAGGTGTCACAACATAGTCACTAACTCTTGGTCTACCATCAATCATGTCAGTCACTCTGACCTGATTGACAGATGCAATCTCTTTGGAATAATCCAGATCATTATATGAATTTACAGTAGTAATATCACCATCATCTGCTGAATCATAGAATGCATTTGAGAAGTAGATAATCAACTTTTTGGTTGGTGTTGCTCTATCTCCTCTTCTCAAAATTCTACCATAGTCATAGATACTCTCTTTTTGACCATTGAAGAACAGATAGTCACTAGTTACATTGAGTGAACCTGGTTGAAGATTATTAGCTTGTCCCTGAACTCCTGATTGAGAGAATGTGAGAACTTCATTGTTCTCAAAAACACTGTCATTCTGATATACAAATCCAATGGCAGTATCTGATTTTCTGGTCAGGTAAATTGCCTTTGCACCACTGACTGCACCAGTTACAGTTTCACCAATAATCAAGTCATTGGTGGTTGCTGATGGACCATTCATGTTTGCAACATTCATGAATGGTGATTCTGGATCACTTGTATCAGCAGATTCAAATACACCATAAACTCTTATGATGTCAGGAGTGTTGAGTGAGATAATCTTATCTTGTACTCTTGTACCAAATGGAAAATCACCAAAAGTGAGACCATCATTGAGTGTAGTTCCACCAATACCAGAACCAGAAAGGATAGACTTATCAACAATAACTCTATTTGCTACATTCTTCAGTTTAGTCTTAGATGTAACATTCTGTTTACGAACAGTAGCAATCAGAGTGGCGTTGGGGTCTGGTCCACTTAGACCATCAATGGTCAGAATAGTTGAACCACCTGCAAAATTAAACTTATCAGCAGTCAATACCTCTGTCACACCATCAGATGTAATCAGTGAATATCTTTCCTCATCAAAGGAAAGGAAGTTCTCAGTATTGGGATCAGATACATTAATAGCAGAAGAAGATCCATTAGCATCAATGACAGTGCTGAACTTCTGTCTGAAAATCATATCAGAACCAGTGAGATCTACTGATTCAATGTTCTGTCTGGGGAATATACTGTACAGTGATTCATTATTAGCAAAGTTGCCTGAACCCTTTGAATTCTGAAGAGCAGCATCAACAATCTTAAGATCATTGACAGTAAATGTTGCTGATGGAAGAGAACCATCACATACACCAACAATAGATGTTACTGGTTCAATGACAATTGACTGTGTAAGAACCTCTCTAACTCTAGCAAGTGAAGGTACAGAAAGTCCTGGTCTTGAATATTGTACTAGATTGCCAACAGTGGCAATGCCAGTCATTGATCTGCTTCCAAGGGCAGGAGTGGTGATAGTAGATACGCCCAAAGAAGCAGCAGTGATTTCAGAAACATCAAATGAGAATGATGATTCCTGAATGACATCTGCTGAGAAAGTATTACCTGTTCCTACAATAGAAAAGACAGACTTAATATCACCAATGTTGTATTTTCTTGCATCTGTGAGGAATCTGGCATCATCAAGAACACCATTAAACTTGAGTCTCTCTCCCTGGAAGAATTCACCCTGAACACTGTATGCTGTAAGACCTATGCCATTTGCAACATTATACTTAAGGAAACCAGTAGCACCACTGGACTCACCTTCAATGTGAAGTGGTGATGTCAAAGTTGCTGGAATATTGATTTCCAGATCTTGATAAGTGGTGACATCAAATAGTGAAAGATCCCACTGGTTGGTGTTTTGATTAAGACTATTGTATGAACCTGATTCTAATGCAAAGTCATAAAGTCTTGCTTCACCAATTTCTTTACCAGGAGCAGTGTATGAACCTACACCAATTCTCTGGTCTCTCAGACTGATTGTGAGAGATGTATCAATTCCAATAATTGGTGAACCACTGACTCTATTAACTGCAAAGGTTGGTCCAAAACCAAAGTTGATACCTTGATTCTTAACAAGTCTAGTTGTCCTTGGTTTCTTGGCATCAACCAGAGTGGTTGCCAGTCTTTCTACTTCAAATCCCCTTACATATGCCTTACCAGGGGAAATCTTGTAAACCATCATATCATCAGATGGAATACCACCACCAGCAGTGACCTGACCAGCACGATAGATTCCTTTATTGCCTTCTTGATTATCTAAACTTTCTCTACAACTTGTAACAAACTCTTTGACATAATAATGACCTGACTCATCAAATGTTCTTTTTGCAAGTTCATCACCTAAAATATTGTATCTAGTGTCATTAGAGACATCTCTCAGGATGCCATTCTGTGATTCAGCAAGTTGAACAAAACCCTGGTCTGTAAAGTCATCAGGAAGTTTTTTACTCAGAGTTGCTGTAATTTTAAGTCTATCAGCACCAGGTGCTGTAAAGTTATTATACCCCTGCGCATTATCATTCAGATCAGGATCAATATCAGATGATATAATCTCCTCATTGACTGTGAAACCAACTCTGTAACTGGCAGCAGTTCCATATTGCTCAAGAATCAGGATCTGACTGTCAACATTGACAAAGTGGCCTCTCAGATAATATACACCTTGCTGAAGGACAAATGCAGAACCAGCAGATGCTGCAGCAACTGCAATGGTATTGGCAAAACCCTCTCCTGCAGCAATAAATGTAGTTGCATAAGAGATTGTAGATTCAGTTACCAGAACCTCATCATCTTGGAAGAACTCAGTGGTATTATCATCACCTGAGTTTTCGTAGTTGAGATAAAGTGTATAAAGACCTCTTACAGATTGCTCATTTGAAATGAAAGTTACAACAGTTGCAGTTACACCAGAAGACCTACCAACAATTCTCTTTCCAATCAGTTGATCTAGGTACAAGGAAACTGGAATACCTAGATACTCTGCTTGAATCTGAATGCAGTAGAATTTATCACTATAAGATAGTTGACCTGGGATGATTACAGAACCCTCTTTAAAGAGGTTATCGCCCATATCCTCAATCTGACCTTGAAGAATAGACTGAAGATTATTTAACTCTCTTGCCTGAACAGGATATGCAGGCTTGAATAAGACTTTGTTATAGTTGCTACCTTTGTCAAAATCGTCAAAGTAAGGAGCAACGTTAAGGTTAGTTTCCTGTGGCATAATTCTTTAGAACTGCAAGATAATCTTTACGTCTTCTTTTTGTGATGACGATCTTGTAACTGATGGTCTATTGTCAACATATACAATGTTCCCAGAATACTTTTTAGACTCTGGTTGGGCAACACCTTTGGTGAAGTCCTGACCTAGGTTATATGTCCTATTATTTATTACTGTTGTCAGACCTGTAAAACCAGTATCAATTCCAAGAGTAATATTGCCTCCTAAAATATTGATACTACCATCAATTGTGGGTGTGGCATTAAATCTGAGTGTTTCAAACCCATATGTGGGGGTTGCATTTTGTGTTCCATCAAAGTTGAAACCTGAATTAGTTCTGTCTTGCCAATACTTCAAAACACCAGTGACTTGATCATAAGAAATGACTCTACCAACAGCAGTGGAACCCAAACCAACAGTTTGTGTGATTTCAGCATCAGCAGTGAATACTGCTGAACTATAACCTGCTCCTGTTAGTCTGAGTGCATATACAGCACTTGCTTTATCAATATTGAGAACAGATGATGAATTGAATGCCTGTGGATTCTCAATCAAACCCACTCTTGCAAACTGATTACCTGTGATAAAATCAGGGTTTTCAGTGTCATTCTCAAATCTTGCATAAGTCAGAACATTGTATGCACCAAGTTCCTTATATACATCAGCACCATGACCACCATCAGGTGGGATGATAATATTGAATTGGGGTCTGGTAGAACCAACAGGAACACCACCAGCAACAAGATCTACTGTCCCAAAGGTGTATCCAGAACCACCTTTTGAAACAGTAATTGATTCAACTTTGGAGTCAGCATTAATTACAACAGTTGCTTCACCATCTGCTCCATCACCTTTAATGGGAACCTGTGTATAAGTTCTAGCAGTTCCAAGTCCTGCACCACGATTTCTAATAGTTACAATTTTCAACTGACCACTAGATGCTGCATTTTGCCTAACAGCAGCATCATCACTATTTGACTCCCAGTCACTAGGTACAGGAATATAGTTTGTAGATTCAAACTTGATTGCCTGACTTGGTTTGATAGTGTAAAGATATTTCCAGATGTAACCATCACCACTAGAACCAGCAGATCTTGGTTCTAGATCAGTAAATGTTGGTTCATCAAGTGAAGGACCACCATTGAAGTTATTCTCTGGACCAGCATTATTATAGAGGCAAATATAGACTCTATAATCTTTATTCATTACATAGTAATTTGCAGAGTAGATATCAAAAGATCCTGATGGCAGAGAAGCATTACTTCTAGTGATATCATTTCTCCACATATCATATGTGATACCAGATTGCCAAGTAATCTTTCTCACTACTTGACTGATATCACTAGCATTGATTTTCTTCAATGCAATCATAGTGTCCCAATAATCATTAGACTGATCTAAACTATCTTTGGGAGCAGGAGGATTTGTATCCCAGTCTGACTGATAGTCAGTTGAATTAGGGAGACCAAGAAATGCATAGTAAGAGTTTGTACTGGATTGAACACCAGCGACAAAATTCTTTGCATTCAGAATTCTTAATTGGTCAGTAATTATCGCTGCCATTTTGTTAGGACTTTTTTTGTTATTTATAAGTAGTTTGTGAACCTAAGAGACTCAGATCTAGTAACAAGAGTGCTGGTTGAGAGACCTGTAAATCCTTGATCAGTGTGAGAATTGAAAAGATTTGCTTCTTTTCTATTCTTAATCAAGATCTTGCCCCAACTAAATTCACCTGAAACAGTAGAACCAAAACTTACATTACCAACTGCCCCAACATTAGTGGTGATTCTTCTCACAGCAGTTACACCATAACCAGCAACAGGAGTCAGCTCTGTTGATACTGCTGTAACTTCATAAACTCCATCAGAGAATGTAATTGCAGTTCCAACAGAAGCACCAGAAGCATCTTGTGTTTCAAATGAACCACCAGCATTGATGTTTGTGTTGAAGATGGTCAAATAATCACCAACATCAAGTTGACTGACTGTAACACCAGTTCCAACATAAGTTGGATCTCTCATAAAGGAATCTTTGTCAATAAACAGGTCAAAGATAAACTTACTCTGTGCTCCTACTTTTGTAGAACTAAATCCTACAACTCTACCAAAGTCACCTGCAAATGAATTGATAGGCATCTCTTCTTTCACTATAACTGGTGTATCAATGAGGATAGATGGTGGATTTGTTGCTGTGTATCCTGTTCCTGCCTCAGAAATAGTAAAGGATGTTACACTTCCATTTGTAATATTTGCAATGGCAGTAGCAGTTCCACCAGAACCAATAGTCACAGATGCTGTGGACACTGTATAACCAGCACCAGCATTAGTAATATTAAGAGCAGTGATTGAACCACCAACAGAGACTGTTGCTGTTGCACTTGCTCCAACCTTTGAATCCTGTGATATGATTGTGATTGCATTTTGGAACAATCTATTTGCAGCCTCATTATTTGAATTGTAAAGAGGTCTTACAGTATCAACATAAGCAGTGGTTGTAGAAACACCCATTGTCTGAATGAGATATGAAGCAGGATAAATTTCTGGTTCATATTCAATTCTATCTTTACCTACAAATCCACCATTGATGAACTTATCAGTAATCTGCTTACACCAAGTTACTGGTCTAAGGATGGTTTGATCGCTTGAAATGCCAGGACCAGGATAGTTGTTAGTTTCAACTGAATCAAGAGTATTGATGCCAGTCACAGTTCTCTTAGTTTGGTCAAGAGTAATGGGTTGACCAAGTTCAGGATTGTTATTGATGTCAAGAGTATCTCCAACCTTGATTGTCTCCAAAATGTCAGTGAAGATGACATCAGCATCACCTGAACCTTTGTAGAAGATAACCTTTGATGTGTCACCACTGCCTGGAACACCATCAAGAGGACCATTAGGTGGTTCAGTAAATTTAATTATACTACCACCATTGAACTGATATGCAACACCAGGTTCTTGCAGAATGTCATTGAGGAATACAAGCAGTGTTTGCTCTACATCAACATTAGAACCAGCTTTTGATCTGATTGATACTGGTTGATCATTAATCAGCAGTTTGAATGACTTCTGTGTTCCATCAAACTGTGAAGAAAGTGAATCAAAGACTTCAAACTCACCCAGTGAGAAACCATTGAATTGATCACTGTAAACAGTATCAATTGTGAGTTGGAATTCAGTGAATCCTGTGCCAGTCAGAGGAATACCATTCAAACCACCAGTAGGAATAGTCAGAACCTCAGTAGAACTATAACCAAATCCTTGATCTCTGAGTTCAAAACTGATTACACTAGATCCTGCCCCAACCACAATGTCAATAGTAGCACTGTTGCCAATACCAGAACTATGTGCAGCATATTCAAGAGGGATATCTGTATAACTCAATGGATCATCAAATACAACAACTGGTGTATTAGTTGAGGTGTAACCAGAACCAGGATTAGTAATATTGACACTTACGATGTGACCATTCTGGATTGTTGCTGTTCCAATGTTCTCAATTGAAGGAATAACACCATTAAAGGTCTGAACACCAACATTAACAACCTGAGCACCTGCTCTATAACCAGATCCACTGTTTCCAATGCTAATAGCAGAGATAGTGCCAGCAGCAGAGACAGTTGCTGTTCCACCAGCAGATGCAAGTGGTTGATATCCATTACCCTCAGTAGATCCAACAGAAACAATCAATCCACCAGCAGGGAATCTGGATTTGTTGGGATCATAACCCTCTGGTGTTCCTTCACTCAGATATCTGACTGAACTGATGCCATTATTCTCAATAACTTGATAATCACCCTGAACAACCTGAACACCTTGTGGTGATTGATAGATATTGTTAGTCAAAATTACTGTATCAGTATTAATTCCAGTAACATTGACTCCTTCACTCTGAAGTGTGAATATACTAGTAACACCTGTGAAAGAAGTTGAATAATCATCAAATACGTGATTTCTGTTATAAGTTTCAAGTGTGGTTCCAGCACCAGCACCCTTCATAAAGGTTCTACCTTGGAAAGTTGAACTAGAAGTGATTCCAGTCCAATCTTGCTCATCAGGTGGGTTGGTAGTTGATCCAATGGGAATATTACCATATGGTGCAGAGGCAAAATTGATACTATTTCCAACAATATTGTAATTTCCACTAAATCTCTGTATAGTAGAACCAGGAGCATGTCCAGCAAGAACAGAACCAAGCACTGGTCTTCTGACAGATATATTTCCATCAATACCAAAGGTATCAACTGCTCTAACAATCATAAATTCATCATCAATCTTGATAATGTCACCAGAGACAAATTTTGAAGAGGAAATTCCAGTTGTAAGAGTTGTGAGGAAGGTCAAGTCAAAAGTAATACCATTTACAAGGGATGAAGTATGAGGAGTGGGGGCGATGGGAGCCTGAATCATATTATCAATGGCAACCAATGCTTTTGAATTCTGCTTCTTAGCAGTAATAGTATGTGAGTTACCAATACCAACAGAATTAAGGGTTAAAGTCACTGGTGGGTCAGAAAGTGCATCTTCAGCAGTGGCAGCAAATTTAATTTTGCCCTCATCAATTTTGACAACGAATATATCCTCAGGAAGTTTGGCAGTTGCACCAATTCCAGGAATTGTGGCAGTAACAATACCAATAGCAGCTGTGTGACCTATGCCTTGTGCTGCATAAGAAACATTTTCACCACTTACAAAGAAGTGATTAGGGATTTGAATGAAGTCATTGCTCAAATCAACAACAACTGAACTAGAACCATCAAATCTTCTTGAGAAAATTGGATTACCCTTATGAGTAAGTTCAAATGAATCCCTGACACTGATTTTTGTACCTGCATAATCACCAAAATCACTATTGATGACTAAATTGTTGAGATCAATTTCATCAGGATTTGTATTATTGTTGAAAATTTGTAATTTATTGAAATATGACCTTACTGTAACTGCTTTATTGGCAATTGGAGTATAAACAAGGTCAAGACCACCTGTTGTAGAGGTTACACCAATAGTTCCAATTCCTGAACCTGTTGACAGGTTTGCCCATTCAACACAACACTCATTAGAAGAGGAGTCAAGAGCAGCAAATTCAAAGAATTCAAACTCATTATCTGTTGTGTTCTCTACAACAACCAAATGATAACCAGTTTCATATGGAGCTTCATAGTTATCAATGACATTTGCTGTTGGGGTGCCTGATGCAGCGATAAAGGTGTAAGCAGAACCTACTCTTGAAACATTCAGATCTTCACTTCCAGGTGAAGCACCACTAGAAATAGCAATAACAGCAGAATTTGCAGTGAGTGCTGTCCCAACACTAGGATGGAATTCAACAATTACATTACCACCATTGATTCTTGCACCATATGTGCCAATTCCTTGGAATACCAGAGTTTCATCCTCACTCATATTTCCATATTCAAGAAGTTGAACATCTGTGCCATTATGGAGGATGTTCAGTTCAGCAGAATGGAAGATATCACTTGAAACTTCCTCAATCAGAGTCATAACCTTCAATGCTCTGTAAGATGTTCCCACAGATACAATAGTGGTTACAGTGCTTGCAGGAATTGGTTCTCTCTGGGAGTCAACAAGTGCAATATCACCATATGGTCTGCTTCCAACTGTTGCCTTATCACCCAAGATGCTGAAAGCAACTGCTGATACATCATATACATTAAATTCATACTTAACTGGGTAGAACAGAAGGTCCCAACCATCAGCAGTGGTAATATAGTCATAATATCCAAGAGGGGGGTATGAATAAATTGTGGCATATTCTTGCATATATGCTACACTTTCATCCTGAATCATAGAAACAATAGAAAATTGTCTCTCATCAGTAAATATCCTATCTCTTGCGTAGGTGATGATCTTGTTATAGGTGTAATCAGAATTAAATGATGCTACTGGTTGAAATGGTGTTGGTCTTTCATTGCTATTGAACTGTGATGAGATATCATCAATACTCAATACTCTGTTACCAACAGATTGGAAGAAGTCAGACAGGATTCTATTATCAAAGATGATCTCATTTGAGAACTCTTTGCCATTTACCAGGAAACTTGTCTCTGTTACATTGTCATAATCATAGAAACAGTTTAGATGACCTTCACCAACAATATCCACAATGGTTTCAAGGTTGGAATCAATAGCATTGATAGGAACAGACTGTCCTCCAACTGATGCAGCAGCACTTTCAACCTCAAGATCACCAAATCTCTTGAATCCAGCAGTATGGTTAAGTGCTCCAACTGAATTATTCCAAGTATCAAAGTCAACACTGGATTTCAGTGAATATGAGAAGTTCTGATAGTACTCATTATTAGGAATTCTTTGCAAATTGTCATTCAAGAAACCAGTATTTCTATTCCAACCATTGATTATGGTTGCACCTGCACCAGTTTGGACTTCTGCATTGAAATCATACTTGGTTTTTACAATACCCTGAGTATTTGATGTGAGACCTCTTACAGTATCACCAATTTGGAAGTCAAAAGGAGTAGAAACTTTCAGAATTTCTGTATTTTTGTTATAACTTTCAACATTTCCTTCAATCAAACCATTTGTTACAGTCTCATCTTGGAAATAATCATTAGGTTCAAGAACAGGGTCAAAAATAGGCAAGTGGGACTCAGGAATTACCCTACCATTAATTGGAGAGATTGGACTTCCAGGGTGTTGAGTGCCATTTAAGACATCAGACATATCATAATCAATAAATGCACCTGTTCCACCTAGATTGGGAAGAACACCAGTGATGGGGAAGAGAGAATAATTGTATTGGTCTGAATTATATCCTGTTCCAACAGTGGAGAGACCAACATTAACTCCCTCAATCATCACTTTTTCACCAATTACATAGGGGAAGTCCTCTGGATCATTGAAAATAGTGTCAAAGAAGGCTCTGACAATTTTAGTGCTTGAATTATAGACAATGGAATTAATTCCAACACCATTACTATTGTTGATTGGTATGATTCTAGGGGGTGTCTCATACAATCCAGTGGTATTTCTAATAATTGAGACTTGATTATCACCAAGTTCATAAGTCAAAATGACTTCATCAACAATTCTGTTAGAATATCCATCAATAACAACCAAATCAGGTGCTAAGAGATAATTCTTACCATTTGATGAAATACCAATTCTGACAAATGAGTTGAGAGATTCAATTTCAAGTATTTCAGGAAGATTTGCAACTGTTCTGAGTGTGTAATCAGATGGATAGTCAAAACCAATATTCTTAGATGAATACTGATAATTCAGAATCTGACCAATATTTCTACTTTCAGGGAAAAGAATTGCATCAGTACCAAATCCACTTCTTACAGTGTTGATACCAGGCAAACTTCTATATCCTGCACCAGGATTAGTGACTACTGCCTTGGTGATAGAACCATAAGCAGTCAGAGATGATGTATCATAGGTAGGAGATGAATTGGTTGAACCATAAGACACAACATCAGGAACTTTACTAAGGTTGTATGTGAATGATGTGGATGCAATACCAGTGACAGTATGTGATCCATCGTATTGACTACCAACCAGGTTGACTTGATTGAAGGAAGATACATCTTCATCAATGAGAAGTTCTCTCTTAGAGAGGGGAGAGAATGTTGTGTTTACATTCTTGAATGAATACCACAGAACAGAGGGAACAAAGTCAGATACAAACAGAGTTAGATTTGCTGTTGAATCAATACCAACCTGTCCACTCTTGGTTACTTCAAATGCACTGCTCTTGGCAGATGTCAAATAAAGTGATTTGTAGAAAGAATCAGAGTAAAGATTAAAGTCAAATGCAGAATATAGATTATTATTAGAGACAAATGCCAATGATGGATCTGACAGGTCAAATTTGAGAGTATTATTCTTACTAATATCAATTCTGGGATTAACCTTGGAAAGAGTTCCAGCAGTAGCAGAGGTGATGTTTACAAATCTTGGTTGTACTGCCTTAATCTCTGCTCTGGTCTCAACCAGTCTGACCTTTACAGGGGTATGGACTACAATGTAGTACATCTTCTCATTCACCAGACCACCAGAGGGAGTAGTTGATGAGTAGATTACTTTATCACCAGTTTTGAATATATTATTGGCAAAGGTGATGCTGTTGTCAGATGTAGATACATCAGATGCCAAGAATGACTGAGAATCAAATACAATCCTTCTGTTGAATTCATTGTACTTGACCCTTACTACCACCTCATCTTTTGGTTTCAAATTGAAGTTGATGCTATCATTGACAAAGAGACCATGAGTTGAAGCAGTTGATACAGTTACTACATTCTTTTGAAGTTCACCACTGATGACATCTGCACGCTTTGTTCTCAGACTATGATAGACATCAGTGCCAACTCCTGTGAAGAAAAGAAGACCTGGTGTGCTATTGATACCAACATACTTACCAGTAAGGGTGGAGATACCCACCTTATTGGTAGAAAGACCAACAAATCTATTTGTAAGAGGTACAGCAAAGAATGTTCCCATACCTGTAATGGGTACAGTAGAAGAAGAACCTGTCACACCATTCCATGCCTCAATAGAAGCACCACCATTGGTTGAGTATTCAACAACCTCATTCAGCAGGAGACCATGATTAGGATAGAGAATTGCTTGAGGAGGAATAACTGTCACAGATGCACCAGCACCTGGATTAGAGAATGTGATAGTTGTTCCAACACCTGTTCCCAGAACAGTGCCCAAACCTACTGACTCAGCAGGATTGAAGTACAGTACATTATTCAATCTAGGCGTCTTAGTTGTTCTAGCAGTGCCAGCAGTGATTGTGAAACTTCTTGGATCCTTAAATGCCTTAGTCAAAGCAAGGTGGGATGTTGCAGCAGTTCCTGCTTGTGCCCTCAGGACTCTCAATCTTTGATTCTGTCTATCAGTATTAAGAACCTTGAATTTCTCACTATCAATGACCATGATATCATCTGGTCTGACAAAAGGATATTGAAGAGCACCACCAAGATTGAGGAAAGTGGTCAATCCTGTTACACTTGCATCACCAACTGCTGTAAGCAGGACAAAATCACCTGTGCCAATACCAATCGTGTAATTACCATCTAGTCCATCATAATGTTCTGAAAGACCAGATATATTAACTATATCATTATTTGAGAGATTGTGGGGAACTGAACTATAACCAACAAACTCACCCCTTGCTGCAAATGGGGTAAACTCAATATCAAAGACTTGTGTAGATGCAACACTAACACTGTCTACAACCTTACCAGAGACTCTCTCAACCTTACCAGCAGCATTCTTACCACTGGTGAAAGAGTTATCAAAGATAAGTTGATCTTTAACTCTATAATCTCTACCACCAGTGAGAATACCAACACCTTGAATATTACCAACAGATGCTGATGTAACATCAATCACTTGTTTTTTGATTGAGTTAGAGTTGAAAATATAATCATAACCACTCAAAGAAGAATTCAAACGATATGGAGTAGTATTTCTAAACCACTCATTCTTCTGAATGTCATAATCTACATGATTAGAGGAAGAGTCATAGTTAAATGCATTTGGTTTTGAATTGAATCTATTACCAATTGCATATGGGAATACTGGTCTTCTAGAATTATTGAAGGGACCAAATGTATCAGAGAATTCTGCAATAGTAGTATAGTATGCATAGGTGCCCTCTGGGTAGTCAGGTGTAATGGCAAATCTACCATTGCATTCATCCAGGTCACCTGTTTCTCTATAAACATAATCCTCTACAAAGAATCCCTCACTATACTGTGATACAGGTGGTCTATTGGAAGTGTCAACTGCTAGTTCATAACTAGACTTCATTCTGGTTACTGGACCACCATCTGGTGAGTTATAGGCATATGGACCATAGATTGGATGTCCATCATATGCCCAACCCAGGATTGGTGAGTGTTTTGAGGAATTGACTTCTATATCATTCTGTCTTTGCAGATCTCTTTCAGAGTAAAGGGTATTTCCCTCTGAATCAATTGAATAAGAATTTTCTCTGAGAGGTCTGGGGGGATATAGATGAGAATATTGCAGACTACCTAGATCCAAGGAGGTCTCTATGATACCATCATCATCTGTGATATTATTGAAACTTCTAGCAAAGAGGTTGACTGTCCATTGATTGATGTTTGTGAATACTGATGCCTCAATACCAGCAGGTTGCACAAGAACAGTAGTGTCAGGACCATAACCAGCACCACCACTGATAACTTTAACTTCTGTGATAGAACCATTCTCAATGATTGGTGTCAGTCTGCAGAATGAACCAATTCCACTTATTGTCAGATTAGGTGGAGAATTATAACCCTCACCACCCATATTGACCAAAACCTCAATAATTCTACCATTAGAAATGATAGGGGTCAGAAGTGCTCCCTCTCCACTATTAAAGGTGATAACAGGTTGTCTGTTGAAATTAAGAATCTCTGATGCACCATAACCAACACCTTGGTCTGTAACATCAATTGAATCAATAGACCCTCTGAATATGGGTTGAACCTGACAGGAGAAGTCTTGACTGGTTGCTGTGTTTACACCAATTGTTCCTTGAACTCTAACTGTGATGGGTTCATAGTTGAATGTTCCATTACCAGTTGATAGGAGATTGGTCTTAATCTTATTATTGTAGAAGTAATCTCTTGCAGTCTGACCAGTTCCAACCTCAGAAAGTGCAAAGGTATCACTATCAATTTTGCAAACATAATACTTTGTGGTTGCACCTAGACCTACAATAGGAGATGAACCTGCTGTGTATTGAATTATTTCACCCTCTTCATAACCATGACCACCAATGGTAAATGTATTGGCTGCTGTGTTTACACCAACAATGAGTCTTTCTTTATTTTTATATCCTTTACCCTGATTATCTACAACAATATTGGAAACAACTTTCTTTCTATCATATGATTTGAATACTTGATTACCAATACCATAACCACTAATGTTGACTGTATTGATACCAGCATTAGCATCATTGTAGTTGTCGTGCAATGTGATGGTGGATGCATCAACAACATGAGCATAATAATCAGCGTTAGTGGTCAGACCAGTGACACCAGGAACACCATCTGATACATAGACAATTCTTTCATTATCTCTGAATTTGTGGAAAGAGGTGAATCCAACAGTGTTGGCACTAAAATTCAATCCACTCTTGGGACCAGGACCAGCATTAAACAATACCTCATGGTCAACAGAAGCAAGATTAATTCTGGCAGATGCATCCTCTCCTTGACCACCACTGATAACTACAATAGGATCATCAGTATAGTCAAATCCACTATCAATAACTCTGATCTCTTTAAGAGATCCCTCTACTGCAACTGTTCCTGTTGCTCCTGTACCAATATTATCAGTGACATTAATCCTAGGTGGGTTGACTACATCATAACCCTGACCTCTATTATTGATATCAAATGTTTTAATGCCACCATAGAAAATGGTATCAAATGATTTATAGTTGATCAATTCAACACCATTGACCAAAATACCATTGTAACCAGCAGCAGTTAAATACTGACCAACTTGTGGAGAGGGGTCATTGACTTCTCTGTAAATCTTCTGTGGAGAAACATTCTTCTGATAGAAGTCATAGTAACAAAACTCATTGTTAGTTACAGTTCCAGTGGGAATAAGGAATCTATTATTGAAGATATCTGATGTGCTTCTAGCAAGTTTGACAGTGGTTGCACTGATTCTCTTGATGTAGTAAACTCCTTCATTCAGATTATCAAATCCACTCAGAGATGTAACATCATATGAGAAACCATTAGGTGTGGTAATGGTTTGAATGATTGTCTTAGGACTATAATAAACTGCATCACCAGTATAGAATCCATGATCTCCATTAGGAGCAAGGACTAGATTATCACCATTCGCAGTTCCACTGAATGTAATTTTTCTACCAAATGGATCAGTTGCACCAGAATAGTTAGGAATGGAGTTAGACGCTACAAGGAAACTACCATCAAACTTCTCATAGGTATTGAGAACATTGGCATTGATATTATTGATTTCATTATATTTGGTGGATACACCTTTGAGGATCTGATTTTCAAGTGTCCAAATCAGTTTGAGGTCTTCTGGAAGAATGATGTCAGAAAGTACAGCAACAAACTCAGTTTTAGAAAGGCAATTATCAACAGTCAGTGTTCTTGTATCACCAGCAGTGCTTTTCACAATTAACCTGTAACCAGGTTGGATAAACTGATTGTCAAAGGTTTTAATATTATATGTTTTCTGAGTGGCATCAATTAGTGTAAATTCTTTTACAATCCAATGTGTCTTTACATTGTAATACCAATCCTCTGATTTCTCTTGCTTGGATTCAAGACCAATTGATTTAATATTGATAGTATCATCTTTCTTGAAGAAAAATGTATTGCTATCCAGTCTCAGGTTAGTGAGAGTTGTAATAATCTTTACTTCAATCCTACCATTTGGACCTATGGCGTAACCATAACCATCCAGACAAATATCACCTGCTGATTCAAAGGAAGATGTTGTGGTGGTTACACCAAGGAATTGGGTAAGAGTCTTGTCCTGATATACCAATTCAAAATCATCACCATCAACATCAGTCAACACCAGTGTGCCTGACTGTGGGAAGCTTACTGTTGAGTCAACATCAATTACAGTTGAACCCACTGATACATTGTTGATGATCTTAGTTTTAGGATTTGGTGAGAATTTACCATAGATTGTCCCATCTACATTGGTGTCTCTTTGATATCCATAGTCAATTGCAATCTGATAAAAGTCTCCATCAGCATAGTCAATCTTCTCTACATTAGTTACAGTTCCTCTTGCCTGAGTGGAATCCTGGTAGAAAGTAAGATTTTTAAGTTCAAGAGGATCACCAGTATAACCCTCAATCACATAGTCTTCTGTAAGTCTATAATCAGCATCAGATGGTTTGAACAGAAACTTACTGGGTTTGACAACTTCTACATCTACACCATACAATGCTCTGAACAAAATCTCAAATGATTGATCTGTTCCTTTTGATTTGTAGAAACTGTCAGCATTGAAGATAAAGTTTCTCTGGTCCAATCCCTGGAAAAGAGTTCTTTCAGAAAAACCAGGAACAAACTGTGTCTTAATTCTTGAAAAGAACTCTTGCAGAAATTTTACATTCAGGTTGACAATAGTTGCACCCTTTTTGTGATCAGCAGAGAGTGATTCCTTAAATGTCAGTTGATCAGGGGTATTGGTCCCAGTGTAGTCTGTAACCCCACTGAAACCCCTTACGCACCCCTCAAAAGTGGTATCTGTCTTGGACTGGTACAGAATGATTTCTTCATCAATTTGAAGAAGACCATTAGTATCTGGGAATCCATCAGTAAAATTACCATCAGCAGATGTGATGATGGTTGTAGCAAGAAAGTCAATATCCTCTCTGAGGACAGTAGAATTCTTGATATTGTATAGTTGATCAACCTTAACATACTGATCCAAATTTTGGATCAAATCATATGTTCCACTTTTAAATTCTTGTGATACGTAATACTCCTTTAAAAAGTCAACAAGGAGTGGAAAGTCATCCTTTACAAAATCAGGGACTTGACTCGCAACTATATCCTGGAACTTAACTCTATCTACTGCCATTTATCTTAATAGGAGTATGAAGTGGGCGATGATGAAGAACTGCCACCAGATGAAGAACTGCCACCAGAGGGAGTGCTACTAGTAGTACTGCTTGTGTTTGTTGCAGTATTAGAAGTTGTTGTGTAGACAGTTGACTGTGATTGACCTGCTGTGCCAGTTGTGACAGTAACTCTTGTGGTTCTATCAACATCTGTTGCATCTGCAAGCAATGTAGTGTCAGTATCAGCTGCTGTGGGTTTCTTGACTGTTAAGATGGGTGTTCCTCTGACCAGGGAGCCATTTGAGTAACTGGAAGTTACAATGTAATTACTACCTGAGATATCATCTCCAGATGCAATTTGATCTGATACAGCACTGACTGAAACATTATTTGTGTCTAGTTGCAAATACAGATCTTGGAGACCTATAACATCATTTGAATATGGGACAGCAGATACTTCAATAAGGGGTGTGCCTCTATTTACGCTAGTAGAAACGAACTTAATTGGGTTCAATTTGAGTTCACCTTTAAGATAATCAATCATTCCAACATTTTGTTTTACAATGACTGGTTCAGTTGCTGAATTAAGTTTGAACAAGAACAATCTACCCTTTGCAAGAGTCTTGTCAGGACTATCACCCAGGTATAGTGTATCAGCAATACCACTTACTCTAAATGCAGATGACTTAATATTGAATCCAATCTGCCCACCATGAGTTCCATGTCCATGGTTCTTAATAAAGAATCTATTACCAAAGCAAAGTTCATACTCTGCAAATGCATTCAGAGCAGGTTCCATATCCCTTCTGATCTGAACTGTGGTGATGTTAGATGTGATAGACTGATGAGTATCATCAATAATCTTCTGATACTTGGAATACTTAAATCTAGCACCAAACTTATTCATCTCAGTGGAT
>MDTA01103646.1_pt1 | contig 22341 bp, 20 predicted proteins | sample 811151 | NCBI WGS metagenome assembly MDTA01 (sample SAMN05326648, study PRJNA326480) | marine metagenome | isolation source: seawater | place: Indian Ocean: South | collected 2010
GAACTCAGCGAGGATGAAGCGGAAATCATTGATCACATTCGCTACATCGGTGTGTTCAATGAATTGTCTTTAAGGCAGTCACTATCACTGGCCTCCAAGCCTCCTGCTCTTTACAAACTCTGCAAAGCCTGTACAAAAATCGGGGCGCACATTGCGAATGATTTTTCAGAAATGATGTCTTGGTCTCAAACACAAAGTGACGATCAAATCGCCTGGCACGGAAATCTCATTTGTTCCATCGCTTACACCTGTGATGGCCACAAACTCCAGCCCGAAGATGGCACCTCGCTGTATCACACCTTTGCGGTGCATCGCGAACTCTTCAACGGCCTCGAGTCCAGTTAGCGGAGCCGTGAATCGGGTCCATTCATGCACCATGAACGCCATCCAAAAGCCCTTCTCCGAAGAAAAGGCTTTTGCAACAACGTTCTGCAGATGGCCTCAATCAGCGGTTTTCCCAGATGCGGTTGAGAATCTCCATGCCGCTGACGGCTTGCCAGAGAAACAAGGTGAGCATGCCCATATTCAGACCGACGTGGGCCTTGCGGGCAATCAGATTGCCGCGTTGCATCAAGGGAGAGAGAGCCGCTGCGGCAGCGATCATGGCGGTCATCGCCAGACCCACCAAGAGGTGGGGGCCGACAAAGAGCTTGCCGTTATTCAGGTAGGTGACGGCCATGCCCCCGAGGGTGCCGAATACCATGAAAGCAAGCAGGGCACTCCCCCAGAGGTAGTGGCGCTGGGCAAACTTTCCGGGCAGCAGCGCCTTGCGTTGTTCGGCCGTCCCGGTCCGGACCTTCTTGGCCTTGATGCCCAGATACATGGCGTAACCGCCTGCGGCAAGCAGCGACCACATCATCAAGGGATGGACGAAGTTGAGGCCAAAAGACAGAGTCGCAGGCATCAAAAATCACATGGATTCCAATGACCCTAGAACTGCAGCACCCCGGACTGATGGCCGGGGCAGCACAGCAACGGTTTCATCAGTGCAGGAAATGGCGTCGTCCCGTCAGGAGCATTGCCACCCCCAGTTCATTGCAGGCCCGAATTGAATCGTCATCTCGCTTGCTGCCACCGGGATGAATCACAGCGGTAATGCCGTGTTCAGCCGCCAGGCGAACCGTGTCATCGAACGGGAAGAAACCGTCACTAGCCAAGACCGCACCTTGGGCCCGATCGCCAGCGGCCTCCAGGGCAATCCGGGCCGAGCCCACCCGATTCATCTGGCCGGCTCCCACCCCCAGACTTTGTCCATCGCGCGCCACGACGATGGCATTGGAGCGCACATGTCGAACCAGCTGCCAGGCGAAGCAGAGATCATCCCGCTCCGTCGCAGTGGGTGCCCGGTCAGTGGCCACGGTCCAGTCGTCAGGTGTGACCAGTTCATCATCGAGATCCTGCACAAGCACCCCACCGAGGATGCTGCGAACCTGATCGCGCCCAGCTACATCAATGGCTTCGGGAGCTAACTCCAACAAGCGCAGATTGCCCTTGGTAGAGAGAATCTCGCGGGCTTCAGGTGCAAATGAAGGAGCAACGACGCACTCCAGGAACAGACTGGTGAGCTCCTTGGCTGCAGCAGCATCCACACATCCGTTCAACGCAACGATGCCGCCGAAGGCACTGACACGATCGGCATCCAACGCACGGGTGAGCGCGATGGCTGTGCCATCGCCGATGGCCACGCCGCACGGATTGGTGTGCTTAACCACCACCGCCGCTGGACGCCTAGCGGGATGGAGCCCCCCGCTGCCGTAACCGAACTCACGCACGGTGGCCAGAGCGGCCTCCAGATCCAGCAGATTGTTGGTGCTCAGCTCCTTGCCCTGCAGCTGAACAGCACCACCCCAGCCTGATGTCTCAGCGCTAAACCAGCCGGCTTTCTGATGTGGGTTTTCGCCATAGCGCAGCTGTTGACGCAAAGGCAGCGCCTCCAGCCAGGGCAGAGCCGCGTCCGACGTCTCTGGCTCCAGATCCAGTTCCGGTCGGGCTTGCATCCAGCGGGTGATGGCCGCGTCGTAGGCCGCTGTATGCGCAAACGCCTCAAGCGCCAGTTGCCGGCGGACGGAGGGACTAAGAACGCCGCCTGAAGCCTCTAACGCTGCCAGGACCCTGTCGTACTGATCAGGATCGGTGAGCACTGCCACATGCTCATGGTTCTTGGCAGCTGAGCGAACCATGGTGGGGCCGCCGATGTCGATGTTCTCGATGGCCTTATCCCAGCTGACGGCGGGATCAGCGACCGTTTCGCGAAATGGATAAAGGTTGACGACCACCACATCGATTGGATCGATCTTCTGTGCGACCAGATCAGCCTCATGGGCCGCATCGCCGCGTCGGGCCAGGATTCCGCCATGGATACGGGGATGGAGGGTCTTGACGCGGCCACCCAAAATTTCAGGTGCACCAGTGTGATCAGCCACCTTCGTGACGGGAAGTCCGGCATCTTGAAGCACCTTGGCCGTGCCACCGCTGGACAACAGTTGATAACCAAAACGGTGATGCAGAGCTTCGGCAAGCGGCACCAGCCCGCGCTTGTCGGAAACGCTCAGCAGCGCAATGGGAGCCATGGCAGCAGGACACGGAACAGACCTTGGGCCAACCTACGCAGCAACAGGACACGCCCCCATGCCCGATTCCGTGCTTCAGGCCACCACGCCTCCAGCCACGGCACGACTGGTGCTTCTGCATGGATGGGGTGCCGATGCCGATGATCTGATTCCCCTCGGCGCTGCACTGAGCGCACAGCTGCCATTCTCGGTTGATTGCCTGGGCTTGCCTGCTCCCGAGCCGCATCCCGGTGGCATGGGGCGACAGTGGTACGGATTGTTCCCTGGCGATTGGCAGGCTGTATCACCAGCCGTTGAGCAGCTACAGCAACGTCTTGAGGCACTCGAGCAAACACCGATTCCACTATCCAGAACAGTGTTGATCGGTTTTTCACAGGGAGGCGCCATGGCCGTTCACGCAGGCTGCAACTTGCCGTTGGCCGGCGTGATTGGTTGCAGCGCCTACGGCCATCCGAACTGGAAGGCTCCCCAATGGCGCCCCCCTGTGCTGCTCTTGCACGGTCTGAATGACGAGGTGGTTCCACCAGAAGCATCCGCGAATCTGCAGGCGGAACTGAAGGAGGGATCGTCCGTCGACTGTCGCTTGATGAACTTTCCTGGGGGCCATGCGATCCCGCAGCAAGCGGAGCAGGCGATGGTCCGGATGATCTCCTCCTGGCTGAGTTAGATCAGCCTGGAGGGGATCCCAACAGGATTCGTCAGTGACAGAGTTTTTGGGTCAAACGAAAGCGTATTCGTACTCTTCCATCTCTTCCCAGTCATCGGAAGCAAGCTCCAGACCTTCGAAGATGACCTCTTCACCCACCTTGTCGACAATGCTGCGGAGCGAGGGGAACAAGAAGTGGTTCTCTTCGGCGTATTGAGCGCTGAACAGACCTTTCTCTCCCCAGAAGAAACGGTCGGTGGTGTGCTCATTACGACGTACGAACAGTAGCGCCGGAGGAACGAGGGCACCCTCAGCAATGAAACGGCGCGCAGCCGTCACGGGCTTGTGTTCGCCGGTTTCCAAATTGAAGGTGGGCACATGCGCGAGAACACGCTGGCCGGCGAGGCGACGACGACTGATCCGCTTGCGCTTCTTGGACATGAGAAAAAAGTTCCCGCGTACGGGAGTGAAAAAAGAGGACGGGGGAGCGCTGAACGTCAGAGCTGTTGCTCACAGCTCTTCAGTGACCACCTCGCGACGAGCGTCGGCAATCATCAGCACTGGAATCGAAGGGATCCAGGGGCACTGGATCGCATATGGACACACTCCATGGCTCACGCCGACGTGACATCGACGTCAACAGGGGATACATCAACCTCTGCTGTAACCTCGGTTGAGCGCAAAGCGCAACCTCAATTGGAGCAACGAAGAAGCACGGCCGCCCAAGGGGCGTGCTTGTTGTCGTTCATCTGATCTTAAGACTTTTTCCAAAATTGGCAAGCAGGTCGGGTCAGTTGCCGACCTCTCGTCTGTATTCAGCAACACGGTTCCGCCGATGCATCTCTCCGATCGGTTTCTGGAACTCGCGCAGCAGCAACTGAAGTTCCTGGCCGCTGATGCTGATCTCGCACGCCTGGCGCTCTACATCACTGAACGGGATCAGCATGAGACGCCCACGCTGATCCTGGTGGCGCAATGGCCTCACGACAAGAGCCTGCCCCCTGCGATTTCAGATGATCCCAGCCTGCGCAGCGCAGCACCGGAACGCCGCTGGTACCCACTGCGCTACGACCAGAACCTGCTGGGCGTCTTGCGTGCCGAGCAGCATGCCTTGCCCAGCCGAGAAGCTCACGAGGCGCCGCGTCTGCAGGCCTGCGCAGACACCCTCGCCTGCATCCTTGGCCTCGAGCTGGACCGGCAACGACTGCACGATCAGCTGGATCAGCAACGAAATCAGCTGAATCTAGTGGTGCACCAGCTGCGCAACCCGTTGACGGCCCTGCGCACCTACGCCCAGCTGTTGCTGCGTCGCCTTGGGCCGGACGACCAGCATCGTTCGCTGGTGGAAAGCCTGATGCAGGAGCAGGCCCAGCTCAACCTATACCTGCAGTCTCTCGATCGCCTCGGCCAGACGGATCCACGTCTAGGAGCCGACAACGCGACACCTCTGCTGCTTCCGCCCGTGCCAGCGGATGCTCCTGATCTCACCATCGCGGAGCTGTTATCTCCACTGATTCAGAGGGCATCAGCCACCGCAACACTGCAGAGCCGACCCTGGAATGGGCCATCGCAGTGGCCCGAATGGACTCAGACACCCCGCGCCGCACCCGATGCCGTGGTGGCGGAAATCGTTGCCAACCTGCTGGAAAACGCCTTCCGTTACAGCCCACCAGGATGCGAGCTGGGCCTGACGCTGCTCGATCACGACATCTGCATTTGGGATGCAGGACCGGCCATCCCGGCTGAAGAAAGAGAACACATCTTCGCGAAAGGGGAGCGAGGGAGCAGCAGCGCCGACCGGCCAGGGTCCGGACTTGGTCTGGCACTGGCACGACAACTGGCGGACAACCTTGGCGGCTCGCTCACACTGCAGACCGCCCCAAAAACTCTGCATGCTTCATTGCCTGCCGTGGGCAATGCCTTTGTGCTCAGACTGCCGCGGTCATCCCAGGCAACAACACAGCTGCAATGAGCAGGATCAGAGTTTCCGTCACCATCAGGCTGGCGCCATAGGTGTCTCCGGTGTGTCCCCCTAGGCGACGCCCCAGCCATTCCGCCACCAACACAGCAGCACCCAGGGCCAACAGCACAACCAACAGCAGCATCGGCAGCAGAGCTGGCTGCAGCACCAGGGCCATCCCCATCCCCACCGCCAGCAACAGGAGCGTTGGCCGGCCTTCCCGCAGTCCCCGGTGATGGCGACGATGAAACCCAGCTGTGCCCTCACTGCGCAGGTAGCGGAAGCGTGCCATCGCCCAAAGCGGCGCGACTCGCCCCGCCACAGCAGCGAGGATCAACACCGCCGGCGCCCACGCGTCCAAGCGCACGAGGGCGGCGAATTGCAGCAGCAGCACCATTACGAGAGCCTGCACGCCACTGGCACCGACGCGACTGTCATCCATCGCCTCCAACACGCGAGCCGACCCCGCTGCCAGACCATCTGCTGTGTCCATCAGGCCATCGAGATGCAATCCCCCAGTGAGCCATAAGCCAAAGGCCAAAACGACCGGCGCCACCGACAGAGGATTCCAACTCAGGGCTGAAAGCAGAAACCAAAGACCCGCCATTAATCCTCCGATGACCACACCAATCCAGGGGGCAAACCGAGCGATGCGCTCAAAGCGGGGCGCCGGCCAGATCCAGCCGGGCAGGACGGTATAGAAGACCCAGGCACCGGCCAGATCACGCAGCCAGGAAGGAGAGCTCAACCGCAGGACGTTGACCGCACGGGGATGCGCTCACCGTAGGTTCAGAGGTTGGTCGGAGAAGCGGGTGTTCGACTTCAAAATCACAAATCAGTGCAAGCGCACGGCCGCGCGGTGCGGCAGCTTTTCAACGCCCCACGGAACCGTCAACACACCACGCTTTATGCCTGTGGGCACTCTGGCCACGGTGAAAGGCGTGACCACGGATCAGCTCGCGGCCACGGGCGCTCAGATGGTGCTCTCCAACACCTATCACCTGCATCTACAACCGGGAGAAGGGGTGGTCGAAGCCGCTGGAGGATTGCACCGCTTCATGAATTGGAACGGGCCAATGCTCACCGATTCCGGTGGCTTCCAAGTGTTCAGCCTGGGCGACCTCAATCGAATCGATGACCACGGCGTGGACTTCCGCAACCCACGCGATGGCAGCCGCATTCTGCTGACACCCGAACGCTCGATGGAGATTCAGATGGCGCTCGGTGCGGATGTAGCCATGGCCTTCGACCAGTGTCCCCCTTATCCGGCTTCAGAAAACGACGTGGAGGAAGCGAGCCGTCGCACCCATGCCTGGCTCGAGCGCTGCGCTCAGGCGCACCAGCGAGATGATCAGGCTCTGTTTGGCATTGTTCAGGGCGGTTGCTTCCCTCACCTGCGCGAACGCAGCGCCCACGCCATCGCCAGCTTTGATCTTCCAGGCATCGCCATCGGAGGTGTCAGCGTCGGGGAACCCGTAGAAGAGATGCACAAAATCGTGCGCCAGGTGACGCCGCTGCTTCCCGATGATCGCCCCCGATACCTGATGGGGATCGGCACACTTCGGGAGATGAGCGTGGCTGTCGCCAACGGCATTGATCTCTTCGACTGCGTGCTGCCTACGCGACTGGGGCGTCACGGCACCGCCATGGTGGGCGGAGAACGCTGGAACCTGCGTAATGCCCGTTTCCGCCATGACCACACGCCCCTCGATCCAACCTGCCCCTGTCCGGCCTGCAGCCAGCACAGCCGTGCCTACCTGCATCACTTAATTCGCAGTGAGGAGTTGCTTGGGCTAACCCTGCTGAGCCTGCATAACCTCACGCATCTGATCCGTTTCACGACGGCAATGGGCCAGGCGATTCGGGATGGCTGTTTTTCAGAGGATTTCGCTCCCTGGGACGAGGCCTCGCCTGCTCATCACACGTGGTAGCGTCCGCAGACTGACTGTTGTTTCCCGGGATGGCTGCACTCTCCCTCGATCTGCTGGCCCAGCTTCCTGAGGCTTATCAAGCTTTCGGTCCGCTGATCGATATTCTGCCGATCATCCCGGTGTTCTTCCTACTGCTCGCCTTTGTTTGGCAGGCCTCGGTGGGCTTCCGCTAAGTCCTTAGCGGCGCTGTTCTCCGCAGCGCAATACGGCCCAAACAAACCGAGGGAGCACAAGGTAGCGACGCCAGCGACTTGGTTCTTGGAGGAGGCGATACAACCACTCCAGCTGGAGTTGACTGGTCCATTCGGGTGCACGTTGCTTGAGGCCGGACCAAACATCGAAACTGCCTCCAACACCCATCCAGATGCCTGGTAACCCCTGCCTCTGGGAGCAAGACCACAGCTCCTGCTTGGGCACCCCGAGTGCCACCAGGACAAGATCTGGCCTGAGGGTTTGCAGCCGTGTTTCCAGCGTCGGCCAGTCGGTGGGCTGCTGATACCCGTGTTCTGCAAACACCAGCTGCAAGTCGGAAAACTGGGCACGGAGGCGATCCAACAGACGCTCCATCACGTCAGGAGAAGCTCCCACAAGCGCGACACGCCAACCATGGGCAGCGGCAAAGGTAAGCAGTGACCAGGCCAGCTCAATCCCTGGACTGCGGCGCACCTTCACGCCCTGCCGTCCCAGAGCCCAAACCACGCCAGCACCATCAGGCACCACAAGATCTGCAGCTTCGATGACAGAACCCAAATCGCTGTCCCGACGAGCACGCATCGTCATCTCGGCATTAAGGGTGACGATCTGACCACCGCCATCGCTGTGCAGGGCGATGGCAGCGGAGGCAACATCCCGGCAAACATCAATGGGGATACCGAGCACGCGGCACCGGCGCCGATCACGAGGACCAGTGGTGATTGCTTCCATCCAGGGACCGCCAGCACGAGAGAATCTAGGTCTGGTCGCGCTTGACGCCATGGTTCTGTCGCAGCCGACAGCTGAAGACCAAGCCCAACAACTGGAGAAGCTGAACAGCCTGGATCGGGCGATTGAAGCCGTGGTGTTGCAGCGCCAAAACCCGATCAGCGGACTGCTGCCGGCCAGCACGGCCCACACCGTGCATGGCAATTACGGCGATGCCTGGGTGCGGGACTGTGTTTATTCCATCCAGTGTGTGTGGGGGCTGGCGATGGCGCATCGCCGAATGAAGGGCCCCTGCCAGCGCAGCTGGGAGCTGGAGCAGCGCGTGGTGGACCTGATGCGCGGATTGCTCAACGCAATGATGCGCCAGGCCGAGAAGGTGGAACGCTTTAAGCGCAGCCTGAATCCACTCGATGCCCTACATGCCAAATACGACAGCGCCAGCGGGGAGCCTGTGGTTCCGGACGACGGCTGGGGGCATCTTCAGATCGATGCCACATCCCTATTCCTGCTGCAGCTGGCGCAACTGACCCGCAGCGGCGTCACCTTGATCCACAACCGCCACGAAGCGGCATTCGTTCAGAACCTGGTGTACTACGTATCCCGGGCTTACCGGGTGCCGGACTACGGCATCTGGGAACGAGGCGACAAGGGCAATCACGGTCTGCCAGAGCGCAATGCCAGCTCCATCGGCATGGCCAAGGCGGCGCTCGAAGCCCTTGATGGCATCGATCTCTATGGCCAACACGGCAATGGCAGCACCGAGGTGTTGATCCCCCATGGCGCCGTCGTGCGTCTGCGACGCGCTCTCCAGGGCCTGCTACCGAGAGAATCCGCCAGCAAGGAAGTCGACAGCGCCTGCCTCTCAGTAATCGGCTACCCGGCCTGGGCCGTCGAAGACCCAGGCCTGATCGAACGCACCAACGCACGCATCCGGCGCGAACTCGGTGGCGCTTACGGCTACAAGCGCTTCCGCCGCGACGGCCATCAGACCGTGGTGGAAGACATCAGCCGTCTGCACTACGAGCGGGAGGAACTGGCCAAGTTCGAAGGGATCGAATCGGAATGGCCCCTGTTCCTGGCTTATGAATTGATGACCGCCTGCTGCGAGCAACGCTGGGACGACGCCAGACTGTGGCGGCATCGCCTGGAATCGCTCCAGGTGGATCACGATGGGGAGCGACTCTTCCCAGAGCTGTATCTCGTTCCTGAAGAGCTGCTGGCACTGGAACGGCGCAACCCAGGCAGCCAGCGGAGGGTTGCCAATGAGAACGTTCCACTGCTCTGGACCCAAAGCCTGGCCTGGCTTGGAGAGATGCTTCTAGAAGGGTTGATCGAAGCCGAGGATCTTGACCCGTGCGGACGGCGACATCAGGGAGCCTTAGGGAGCCCCGCCGTGCTGGTGGCCCTAGTCCCCGCCAACGCAGATGTCGCCCAGCGCCTGCTGAACCTGGGGCTGCCTGTAAGTCAGCCAGAGCATGCCGGTCTGCAGGTGTTGCCCTCCGATGCCCTGAGGGAACGGCTGGAACGCGTCGGCGCTGATGCCGCACTTGGCCTGACGGGACACCCTCCACTCCGACCTGAAACCACTGTCACGGCCCGCCTATATCGCCAAGGCGACCTGTCACTCGGGTTCTTACCTGCCGTGCTGGAGGAAGGGACCTTCTTCCTGAGTCATGACCCATGTCATTTCGTGGACACGGTCGTCAATGAATTGCATCTGCTGCAACGGCACTGGCAAGGTCCTGGCGCACCGCTGCTGCTGATTCCCGTGCAGGCCGCTCTGCTGGAGCGGAGCAGCAACCTGCTACTGGAGCTGATCGGAAGGCTGCAGAGCGGCTGCGTGGAAGGAGTGCCTGTGCAGTTCGGCGACCTAGCGACCCTGGCGCAACAGGCCCAGTGGCAGAAGCTACCCGCTGACCTTGAACGTTTCTGCCCGACTGCTGAAGGCCAGGCTGCAGAGCTACTGCAGGACTCCACCGACTTCAGCGACCTCACGGCAGCGCAGGAACAGGAATTGGACGACGTTCCACTGAAGGAGCTTCGACGCAGGCTGTGGAGCAGTCACTCACTGCGCGAACAGGCGGAGGTGTTGGAACTGCTCACCCGTCGGCTGGGGCATCAAGCCATCCTCACGGGCCCTCAGGGCGCCCCTGTCGGACTGATCACGCTTGTGGAGGAGATCTACCGGCGCGGACTGAGCCAGGAGGACTGGAACGTGGCCCGCCGCTGCGCCGGCGCGATGGGCCTGATCCATCCACAGCTGGAAGATTCCGTGATTGATCTGCTGAGCCGCCAGAAACAAGTGGTGGTGGGGCGCAATTACACCAGCGACTCACGGCTTGTCAGTCCCATCTCAAACCAGGCCATTGCCGCCCTGATCGATCGCACCTGCGGCCTCGACAGCCGAGAGCGGATGTTGCAGCAGGAGCTGCTGCTCGCCCTTGACGGCATCGCGCGACGCGAGCCCGACATGATCCGGGGATCGCTGACATTCCAGCTCGGTCAGCTGATGTTGTTGTTGACCTCGGAGCTGGCCAGCGAACGCCAGCTCAGCCAAGACGAAGCCTTTGAGGCCCTGTGTGATGAGCCACCTCACCAAATCAGCCTGCGCTTGAGAACGGTGCTTGCTGATGTCGATCACGCCCGTGCAGCACTGCAACGCCGTGAGCTGCTTCACCTGAGCGGACAGGTGCAATGGAACATTCCGGAACCCCTGGACGAACGCCCCGGCGGCAGCGACTGGCTGCAGCACCGCATTCGACTGGGGTCCCTCCAACAGGTGCCCAAAGAGTTCTATGCCGGGATCTGGTCACTCCTCCACCACTGCCGAGGTCTGGTGATTGGCGACAAGCTGGAACGCCGAAACCGTCTAACCAGTGCTCTGCTACTGGAAAAAACCCCTGGAGAACGAAACTTCGCCATCCAGGTGGAGCACCTGCTCAGCCGCATCGGGGCTCCGGAATATCGCCAGCTCTGCACCGAAAGCCTGCTCTCCCTGATGGCCTTCGCCACGGCCAATCCGACCACGCGCTTCGACGACGACATCGCCCTGGATGTGGTGATCGGACATGCTGTGCGGGTGGGCTGGCGAAACACGCATCCTGAGCAAAAGACTGAGGACTATCCCCTCCACAAGGCGGCGGCGTGGAAACAGTTCTACCGATCCTCCCCAGCGGACTGTCGTCAGTGGCAGATCCAGGCTTTACGAGAGCTGGCCGAACAATCAGGACTGAACTGACGGATCCGGATCAGATCGGGGCCTGAATTGGTACACCGACGCCGGGTTGCTCAACAGCCTGTTCGATCAGATCGGCCAGCTTCAATGCACGCGAGGCCTGCTGCCCATCCACAGCTGGGGTCTCCCGGCCTCTCACGCACTGGAGAAAATGCTCAAGCTCTGCATACAACGGCTCGATGGAGGTGGTGCTCACCTCTTCGATGAATCCGTCATTGCGGTACAGCAGCTCCCCATGATCAGCGGAATACCACTCATGGGCCCTGCGATGGATGTGCAGATTGTGATTGAGGAAATCGGTTTCCACCAAGCTTGAGCGGCAGTGCGCACTGAGGGTTCGGATCTTGCGATGACTCATCTTGCTGGCCGTGAGGCTGGCCACCACACCGTTCTCGAAGCCCAGAGTTGCGTTGACGTAATCGATCGGCCCTTCAGCGCTGCGGCCTCCTGCCGCGGCCAGATGCACCACCGACGAACCGGCGAGTTCGAGCACAAGATCCAGGTCGTGAATCATGAGGTCGAGCACCACTGACACGTCGTTGGCACGGTCCGCGTGGGGACTGTGACGACGCGCCTCGAGCACCACCACTTCCTCATTGGCTACCACCTTGGTGAGCTCGCGGAAGGCTGGGTTGAAACGCTCGATGTGTCCCACCTGAAGCAGCCTGCCGACCCGACTGGCGGCCTCACTGAGGGCCGCAGCTTCCTCCTGACAAGCGGCAATCGGCTTTTCGATGAGGACGTGCAGTCCCGCTTCCAGGCAGGCCAAACCAACTGGATGATGCAAAAGCGTCGGCACCGCGATGCACACCGCCTCCACCTCGCTGAGCATGTCGCGGTAGTCAGCGAACCAGCGGCATCCGAATTGTTCGGTAGCCAGGGACCCGCGTTGCGCATCTGGGTCAGCAACACCGACAAGCTCCGCATCCTTGAGAAGACTGAGCACACGGGCGTGATGCCAGCCCATGTTGCCAATCCCGATCACGCCGACCTTCACCGGAACCATGGGGTCGGTCATCAGTGCGGCTACGCGAACCGGCTGATTATCGGTGATCGCAGCGAAACCCAGCGGTTTACGTCGAGCCCTGTGCCCGATTGTGAGGATCCAGAGGCGCTTCGGATTCCTCCGTTTGCACGAGATAGACCCGTGCAATCCTTGGACCGGCCATCGACACGATCTCGAATTGGAGGCCACCGTGACTGAGTGCTTCACCCGGGGATGGAATGTGCTGAAGGCGTTCCAGCAGAAAACCGGCCAGCGTGTGATGGTCGTCGGCTTCCGGCAGATCCAGCTGCAGCTGCCGGTTCAGTTCGACAATTTCAAGATCCCCAGCCACTGACCAGGTTCCTGGCTGCTCCGCCACCGGCAGCAAGTCGGGCTCATCCGTCTCATCTTCGGGTTCATCGCCAACGATCTCACCGGTCAGGTCTGCCGCCGTCACAAGACCCTCGGTGCCGCCGTGCTCATCCACCACGAGGAGGAAGGGATGTCCGGACCGAATGATCGCGAGCAGATCAGCAAGGTTGCTGGTCTCGGAAACGGTCTCCACCGGTGTGAGATAAGGCTCGAGCCATGAGTCTTCACGCAGCTCCCCGCGGGCGATGGGTTCGGCCAGATGGCGCAGATCCAGCACACCGCGCACATCATCCAGCGACTGACCGATCACAGGGAATCGGGCATGACGGGTTCGATGAACCGCTTCCATCAATTCCGCGAAGCGCACTTCCACTGGCAGCGTGACCATGCCCGAGCGCGGCACCATCACCTCCCGCACCTGGGTGTCGCGAAGAGCAAACGCACCTTCCAAGATGTTGCGTTCATCCGGCTTGAGACCGGTCACAGCACCGCTCTCAATCAGCGACTCCAACTCACCCGCTGTGAGAGCAGGCACCGGTTCATCCCAGCGTTGGGTCAGACCGGCCAATCGCAACAGCAACGAGGCCAGGGCATTCAACGCTGAGAGCACCGGGCGCATCACCCGGATAGCGCCCTCCAACACCGGACCGAGTTGCAGGGCGGCCATTTCTGGACGACTGAGCACCCAAGCTCTGGGCAACAACCCCGCCACCAGCGTCGCCAGCACGACCAGCAAGAGAAACCAGACCAGATCCCACCAGCGACCGGAGGGCATCCCCAGAGGCCACCAGCGCTGACCGAACCCTCGACCGATCCAGCCCAGAGCCACCAGAGACAGGCAGGCTCCGAACTGCGTCATCAACAGCGCGATGCGCAGTCGCCGCTGCAGGCGCTGCACCGACTGGGCACCGGGGCGACCCTCGTCCGTGAGCTCCTGCACCTGGCTGGGACGGAGTCGCAGCAGCGCCACCTCGGCTGCTGCGAACAGAGCCGGAAGAACCAGCAGCGCGATCAGCAGCAGGGTGCGCATCAATCCAAAATGATGGGGGTCGCGGGGATCGAACCCGCCTTAGGCGAATTATGAGTTCGCTGCATTCACCAGATTGCTAGACCCCCCTTGATGGGTGGTCTTACCACAGGGCACGCACCGGCGGGAAGGTGGTGTCAGCCATTGCTTCCACCAGAACGGAACTGCGAGTCTCATCCGCAAGGCTGCCATCAAAACCGTTGTAGATGTCGACGGTGCGCCAGGGCACGGGGTCGCTTTGCTCCTCAAGCAGAACCGCATAGGTGTTCTGAAGCGCCGTGCCGTCCCAGATGATCGTCTGATCGGGGAAGCCGAAGCCCATCAAGCGGTTGCCCTGGACCCCTCCGACAGCGATACCGAGCACATCGGTGACCTGATGCAAGAGGTCAACACCAGCGGAGAAAGGGGCTGTCCACGTGTAAAAACGCCGCTCAACAAGAGCCGTTGTGGTCTCCACCGCTGCGCAACGGGTCACCTCCACCGGCATTCCGGGCTCCTCGGCAGATGGAGGCGCTTCAAGAGTCGTTGAACAGATCACCGGTCGTGACTGCGCAGCCGGGACTGCACCCAGCGTGAGCAACACGAGCGGCACTGCCAGCCGTTGCCGATTCACAGGGGATCTGTCACCACTGCGCGCAAACTAGGCAGAGGATCCGCTGTGCACCAGTCCCCATGTCCGATCGTTCCGACACGACCATGGATCGCGATGTTCTGCTCAACCGCCTGGCCCAGGAGGCCTATCGGCATGGACAGTTCACCCTCGCGTCCGGCCGCAGCAGCGACCACTACGTGAACTGCAAACCCGTGGCCCTCAGCGGCAGTGGCCTGGCGTTGCTCAGCCCTGCCATGCTGGCGCTGGTGGAAGCGGACGCCGCGGCTGTCGGCGGGCTCACCTTGGGTGCGGATCCACTGGTGAGCGGTGTCGCCATGGCCGCTGCCCAACAGGGCCGCGCTTTGGATGCCCTGATCGTTCGCAAGGAAGCGAAGGGCCACGGCACCGGCGCTTGGCTCGAAGGTCCGTTGCCAGCAGCGGGGGCGCGGGTGACGGTACTTGAAGACGTGGTTACGACGGGCGGGTCGTCCATCAAGGCTGTCAACCAACTCAAGGAGGCCGGTTACAGCGTGGAGCGGGTGGTGACGATCGTCGATCGTGAAGAAGGTGGAGCCGAAGCGATGGAGGCCGCAGGCCTTGAGTTGAAGAGCCTGTTTCGCCTGAGCGAGATCGCGGCCCGAGCCTCAGAACTGGTTCAGTGATGACAGCGATGCCACCGATGGACAGCCTGATCTGGGACGCCACTTTCCCACTCCTCCGGCTCGAGGGAAGCGGCTGCGCCGGCTTTTTGCACGGCCAGACCAGCGCAAGCGTGAACGGTGCCAGCGAAGGAAAACTGATTCCGGCGTGCTGGCTTAATGCCACGGGTCGCGTGCAAGCTCTGCTGGAGATTCGGCTGGATGACGCAGGCGCCGATGTGCTGGTGCTGCATGGCGATGCCGATCTCGTGATACGTGGCTTCGATCGGGTGATCTTTCCGGCCGATCGGGTGCGACTGGGCCCGAAACGAGAACAGCGCCGGCTACAGCGCCTCCAACAAGGACAGTTGCCAGCAACGGATGCGGTGCTTTGGCTGGATGATGGCGCCGAACCCCCGACGACCTGGGAGGCACCGACGTCTTCTTCAGCGCAGTTGCTGGAAGCCTGGCGAATGCGGGAAGGCTGGCCGCTAAGCGATGCCGAGCTGAACGGAGACACCAACCCCTTTGAACTGGGCCTGGCCCACTGGGTGAAACTCGACAAGGGCTGTTATCTCGGGCAGGAGACCGTGGCCAAGCTGGCGTCTAGAGGTGGCGTGAAACAGCAACTGCGCAGCTGGCGCAGCACCACAGCCTTTGAGGAGCCTCGACTAGAGAGCGGTGACCGGTTGAGCCTGAAGGCCGAGCGAGCCGGTGTGATCACCAGCGCAGCGCGCGACCCGCAGTCAGGCCAATGGTTTGGTCTGGCCCTAGTGCGACGCCAGGCTCTTGATGTTGAAAAACTGGATGCAGGCACCGAGGCGATCCCTCTCAATCTTCAACGGCCCGGGGGGTTCTGCGATCCACCGATGGGGGACTGAAGGGAGCGATCTTTAGCCAGCATCCAGGCGGCCACCGCCCATGTGGCCATGCCGTCATCGCGGTTGTAGGAGAAAATCCAGCGCAGGGCTTGAACCGGTCCTCGATCGCGACAACCGGTCCCCCGCCACTGCCTCCACCAGAGCAGAGCCCGAGCGCCGTCCACACCGATTTGGCTCCAGCGAAACCCCAGCCAATCCGCCACGGTTTTCAATCCGTAGCTGTTCAGAGGCATCCGCCAGTGAAGACGCAGCCGGGCGTGCACATCCACCAAACGATGCCGCAACGCCTGTTGATCCGCCTCGGGCACACTCTGGCGCTGCGCCATCTTGCGCAGCGCCAATGATTCCGTCTCCCCGTAGTGGAGCACCGGCCAATCGGGATAACGGGCCAGGAAGCAGCTAAGACGTTTCCAGCACCGGGCTTCACCATGCTCCTGCAGCACCAGCAAGGGGTGATAGGTGGCGCGGTCCAGGGCCCAGCTGCCATTCACATCCCGAGGCAGACGCACGAATCCATGCAGAAAGTCGTCGCGGGCATCCGGGTCGGATTCGATGTCATAGAGCAATACCCCTGGAGCATCCACCAGTTCCGGCAGTGAGGGAGACGTCGGAAGCAGAGACTCCACCAGTCCATCCCGTTGCACCCGAGCCTGAGCCACCAGCGGCGCCGCCACCGCGCCGTGCTGTTCGCCGAAGTGCTTCAGCTGGTCTTCCAGTACAACGGGGTCCGCATCGGCCAGCGCGTTCAAGCTGTCGATGCCGAGATCAAGAAGCATCTCCCGACGCTTGGCCCCGATGCCACTGACCTCACTGAGATGTCCCTCCCGATGGGCTTCGGCATTGCAGACACCCCGCCAACTGCAGAGGGTGCATTTGCGCCGATCAGCCGCGAGCGGAGGAGGTGTAGGCCGGTCCAGGTCAGCCGCCAGCTTGCGCAGGGAGTCATCCAACTGGCGTTGCAAGCTGTCACCTAGAGCAACCGTTTCCTTCTCCAACCGCCGACCCGCTCCAGCGAGGGCCAAACCATGGGTGACCGGAGTTTGCTGAAAATCCGACAGCAGACGGGCGGAGAGCGCCAACTGCAGGCGATGTTCGCGTGTGAGGCGTCGCCCCTGGCGGGCCAGCACCGGCCGATAGCTGTGGTCGCCCCATCGGCTCTGGCCTGACTGACGCTGCAACAACACAGGATGGGCTTCAAGACGGCGGCCATCCACGGTCAAGCCCTTCAATCGCAGGCCAACCACCCCCACATCCCCGCGTGCACAGGCATCGATGCCATGACCTGGCTTGCGGGGCAGCAAGGCCACGAAGCTGCGCTGCTGATCGTCAAGCTGAAGCGTCCTATGAGCCGTATAAACGCGCAGCGCGGGGTCGCCGTAGCGGTCCAGCCAGGCCCGGCGGCGACAACGGGTCCAACTGCGCAGCAGTCGGTCATTGAGCGGCTTGTCAGCGGGAGGGGTGTCACCCATCCGCCGACGTTACGGCGGCCGGCTGCTAGATCCACATGCAGCACAGGCATCCCATGGCGTCGGCTCCCCTCCCTCTGGCTGCAGCACCCATCCGCTTCGGGACTGACGGATGGCGCGGAATCCTTGGCGTGGACATCACCATTGAACGGCTGCTGCCCGTTGCGGCAGCCTCCGCGCAAGAACTCGCCCATCAGGCACCAGAAGGCCTGACGAGCCGCACCGTGGTGATCGGCTACGACCGTCGCTTCCTGGCCCCGGAACTGGCTGAAGCGATTGCATCCGCCGTCCGCGGTGTCGGCCTCACACCCCTGCTAACGAGCTCAGCCGTTCCAACGCCAGCCTGCAGCTGGACTGCGGTGGAACGCCAAGCCCTCGGGGCCCTGGTGATCACCGCCAGCCACAACCCACCGGAATGGCTTGGCTTGAAGATCAAGGGTCCGTTCGGAGGGTCGGTTGAGGGAGACTTCACCGCAGCTGTGGAACAGCGCCTGGCCGCTGGAGCGCTCAACGTCCCGGTCGCTGGGGAATTGGAGCGCTTCGATGCCCGCAGCGAGCATCTCGAAGGCCTGCGGCGCAAGCTGGATCTGGATGCAATCCGCGCCGGGCTGAAAGCGATGGGGCTGCGGGTGATTGTGGATCCGATGCACGGCTCTGCAGCGGGGTGTGTGCAAGACCTGCTGGGCACCGACGTGGACGGTCTGGTGTCGGAGATCCGCGGCAATCGAGATCCATTGTTTGGTGGCTGCCCTCCGGAACCGCTTGCCCCTTATCTAAAAGAGCTGATCGCAGCCATTCGGGCCTGCAGCCAACAGGGCCAGCCTGCTGTGGGCCTGGTGTTTGACGGTGATGGTGACCGTATCGCCGCTGTGGACGAGCAAGGCCGCTTCTGCAGCACCCAGCAGCTGATGCCCCTGCTGATCGATCACCTTGCAGGCACCCGCAACCTGCCGGGATCGGTGGTCAAAACCGTTAGCGGTTCCGATCTGATGCGCCTTGTGGCTGAGGATCTGGGCCGTGAGGTGCTGGAACTGCCCGTCGGCTTCAAATACATCGCCTCTGAAATGCTCGCCGGAGAGGTGCTGATTGGCGGTGAGGAATCCGGAGGGGTGGGCTTTGGCATGCACCTCCCAGAACGGGATGCCCTGTTTGCAGCGATGCTGGTGCTGGAAGCCCTAGTGCAGGGCGGTCAACCGCTCGGCGCTCGAATGGAAGCGCTGCGGCAGCGATGCGGCGGCGCAAGCCATTACGACCGTCTCGATCTGCGGCTGGCCGACATGGAGTCCCGTCGCCGTCTGGAATCGCTGCTGGCCACCACACCGCCTCAGGAAATCGCAGGCATGCCGGTGCAGGAGGTGATCACCACCGACGGCGTGAAACTGAGGCTGGGAGCCAGTCACTGGCTGATGCTGCGCTTCTCCGGCACCGAGCCGCTGCTGCGGCTCTACTGCGAAGCGCCCGATGCTGAGCGGGTGGCAACGGTGCTGACCTGGGCGCGCCGTTTTGCGGAGGCCGCCTGAGCATGAGCAAGCGCACATTGGTCATCGCCAGCGGAAACCAGGGCAAGATCCGGGAATTCGAAGGTCTGCTCAGTGATCTGCCCCTGCTGGTGCGACCGCAACCGCAAGGCTTGGAAGTGGAGGAAACCGGCAGCACCTTTGCGGCCAACGCTCGGATCAAAGCGTTAGCCGTTGCAACTGCAACGGGTGAGTGGGCACTGGCGGATGACTCGGGCCTCAGTGTCGACGCCCTCGATGGGGCGCCTGGCGTGCATTCGGCTCGCTATGCCCCGAGCGACCCCGAACGAATTGCGCGATTGCTGAAGGCTCTGGGTGACCAGCAGGCGCGTGCAGCCCACTTCTGTGCAGCGCTCTGCGTGGCGGCCCCCGACGGCTCAGTGCTGCTGGAGGTGGAGGGCCGCTGTGAAGGACGCATCACGCACGCAGCACGTGGAGACCAGGGTTTTGGCTACGACCCGATTTTCGAAGTCGACGGCACCGGTCGCACCTTTGCTGAGATGTCACTTATCGAGAAGAAAAGTCATGGCCATCGAGGGCGAGCTTTCGTCTTGCTGGAACCGCAGCTGCGCCAACTGCTGACGGTGCACTGAACCCAACCGCCCAGGCGAATCACGCGCCTGATCAAGCTCGGTCTTACGGTGGACCTTGACGCTGACGAGGTCCATGGCCATTGCCATGACCACGGGTTACAGCGCGCAGACCGAAGGCGCTCTCCTCTGCATCGAAGCCGCCTCCGACTGGGCCCTGACTTGTGTGAATCAACTGGCTGTTGCTGACAGCCATGTTCTGATCGATTACGGAGCGGCCGATGGCGGCACCGCTGTCGGGCTTTGGAATCAGGTGCTGGATCGCCTGCACACCAACCAGCCAAAAGCGCACCTGACGCTGATCGGCAACGACCTGCCGAGCAACGACAACGTGGCGTTGGCGAAGAACCTGGCGTTGCAAACTCCCCGAGATCCAAAGCCAACGGTGCTGGTGAGTACGTGCAGCTTCTATGAGCCCACCGTGGCACCGAACTCCGTGAGTTTCGGCTTCTCCGCCACCGCCATGCACTGGCTGAGCACCTCCCCTGGCCCCCTCGACAGCCACACCCATGTGCTGGCCTCCAGTGATGCCGAGGCCCTCCAGCGCTTCACTGCCCAGGCGATGAGGGATTGGAACCACATTCTTGAGCTACGCAGCCGTGAGCTGAAGGTGGGCGGCCGACTACTGACCGTGAATCTCTCCCGTGATGAAGCAGGCCTCTATCTCGGCCACAACGGCGGAGAAACCCACAACGTGCATGACCAACTGCACCAGATCTGGCGTGGCATGGCGGACGAGGGCCTGATCAGCGATGAGCAGTACCGCAACGGAACCGTTTTGAACTTCTACAAGTCCCCTCAGGAGTTCATGGCGCCCTTGAACGACAGCAGCTCGGCGCCTTACCGCAACGGCCTGCGCCTGGTGGATGAACGCACGGTGTATGTGAAGTGCCCTTACCGCCGCCGCTGGAACGAGAACGGCGACACGGAGACCTTCGCCGCAGGATTGATGGCAACGATCCGCAGCTGGAGCCGCCACAGCTTCATCGGTGCCGCCGGAGAGGCCGCTGCAGACACCCTGTTCGAGCGGCTGCAACAGCGCATCGCTGACGCTCCAAGCGACTGGAGTCTCGATTATGTCGAGCACCACCAAATGATGGAAAAGGTGGCCTGATGGGCAATGGCATGACAACAGCGCCGATTGTGTCGGTGCTGGCGGAACATGTCTCCGACCACCTTTCGGTATTCGTGGTGGCGGAAGACACTGATGCCAGACGTCCCGCCAACGGGGGCCTGCGCCTGCTCAACTACCCCAGCGACGAAGCCTGCATCGCCGACGGACAGCGGCTGGCGGGGTTGATGACCCACAAGCACGATCTCTATGGCACCGGTTTTGCCGGGGGCAAGATCGTGGCCCGAGCCGCCGAGCCGCAAGCGGTGAAAGATGAATTGATCCACGTCACCGCCGAGCTGCTGGAGTCGCTCGATGGCGCCATGATCACCGGCTGCGACCTCAACACCAGCCTGGAGGATATGGAGCGTCTGATGGCGCTCACCCCCCACGTGCTAGCGGCGGTCGGCAGCCCGGTGGATGCCAGTGCCACCACGGCCCACGGCACCCTCGGCGCCGTGGAGGCCGTGATGGAGAAGGAACTCAAAGACGCCAACCCCGGCCGGGCCCTCGTGCACGGCTGCGGAGCTGTCGGCGGGACGGTGGCCCGTCATCTCGTCGATCACGGCTGGACAGTCTTCACCGTGGATGTCAACCGCGAACGCGCCGGCTTCGACGGTGCAACCCCCTTGCCACTGAACTGTCCGTGGTGGGAGCTGACACTGGATCTGCTTCTCCCTTGCTCCATTTCAGGGCTGATCACGGCCGAGATCGCTTCAGCCCTGCGGGTGAAGTCTGTAGTTCCGGCAGCGAATGCCCCATTTCAGACGCCACAACTCGCCAGTGATCTGCGTCGCCGCGGCATTCGCGTGCTGCCGGATCCGCTGGTGAATGCCGGTGCCGTGATCACCGACTCCATCGAACGCTTCTCCCCCGAAGCCTGGAAGCACGCTAGTGCTGAGGATGTGTACGCCTTTGTGCGCAGCAAAGTGCGGCAGCGAGCCAGTGAATACCTCAATCAACGCGATCAGGGCTTATCAGTGGGTGCAGCCCTCGAGGAAGTAGCAGCTAAACGCGAACGCAACCCCATCGGACTGAGCTTCGGAGACAGCCAATGACCCCCCTCCAATCCCTACCGACCCAAGCGGCAGTCATCATTGTTGGCGGCGGCATGGCCGGCCTCAGCTGTGCTGCATCCCTGGCCCGCCGCGGCGTGCACGATGTGGTGTTGCTGGAAGCCCAGACTCTGGCCCACGCCAAGGCCAGCAGCTACGGCGAAACCCGGATGTTCCGGGAGATGTACTCCGACCCGATGCTCTGCCGTCTGGCCCAGGAGGCCAACCGCCTCTGGCGGGACGAGGAACTCCACGCCGACGCAAAACTGCGAGAGACCCATGGCTTGCTGTTTTACGGCGAAAGCTGGGATGAGGAAACGATCGAGGGGTCGATCCCCGGGGCCCGACGGGTGATGGACGATCAGGGCATCCCCTACGAAGCCCTCGATGCCGACCAGATCGCGGCCCGCTTCCCGCTGAAGCCCAAGGCGGACTTCACCGGCCTGTTCGAGCCCACCGCTGGTGCCGTGCGCAGCGACAAGGTGGTGGCCCACTGGATCAACACCGCTCGCAACGCTGGCCATCAGCTGATCGAGCACTGCCCTGTGGCGGGCCTCGATCCCGATGGCGGAGGCGTCACCCTCGAGAGCGGCCACCACCTTGCTGCCGGACAGTTGGTGGTGGCCTGCGGCATCTGGAGCCAGCTGTTGCTGGCTCCCCTTGGATTGGCTCCCAAACTGGAGGTGTGGCCGATGCTCTGGGCCCACTACACCGTCGACCCGGCGCTGGCCGATCGCTACCCCCAGTGGTTCTGCTTCCAGCAGGAACGCGGCGATGACGGTGGCCTCTACTACGGCTTTCCTGTTCTGAGCCAAACGGCAGATGGCCGCCCCCGGATCAAAGC
>MDTA01005451.1_pt1 | contig 22336 bp, 22 predicted proteins | sample 811151 | NCBI WGS metagenome assembly MDTA01 (sample SAMN05326648, study PRJNA326480) | marine metagenome | isolation source: seawater | place: Indian Ocean: South | collected 2010
CTCCTGATGGGTCAGATATAGAAATAACTAAAAATTCTGGTTCAATTTATTCAATTGATAAAGATTTCAATGTTACAAACCATGTAAACAATATTGGTGTATCAAATACTTTTGCTTGGAGTCCAAATAATGATAAATTTTATTCAACTGATACTTTGACAGGTGTGATTGATGTTTATGATTATGATCATCATTATAAAAAAATATATAATAAAAAAGAATTTGCGAAATTTGAAAGAGGATATCCAGATGGATCAACAATTGACTCTGAGGGTTATTTATGGAGTTGTCGTTGGGGTGGTTCATGTGTAGTTAGGTTTAATCCAAATGGAGAGGTAGATAAAATTATTGAATTACCAGTTCCAAATGTGACTAGTTGCACATTTGGTGGCAGTGACCTCAAGACCTTATTTATTACTACAGCCAGAATGGGAATTTCTAGAGAAATAATTGAAAAATACCCTTTAGCTGGAAGTGTTTTTGCTTATAGTTCTTCAATAAAAGGAAAATCAGATTATAAATTTGGAGCATAATAAAACAAATGAATAAAAGATTTGAGGGTAAAGTAGTTATAGTTACTGGGGCAGGCTCTGGTATAGGAGAAAAAACAGCTGAGAGATTTGCAGAAGAAGGAGGAAAAGTAGTAATTGCTGAATTAGACAAAAAATTAGGAAAATTAGTAGAAGAAAAAATAAATAATACTGGAGCAAAATCTATATTCATTGAAACAGATGTCGCAAGTTACAAATCTGTAAAAGAAATGGTAAATACTGTAGTTAAAGAATTTGGATCTCCTGATATACTTATAAATAATGCTGGAATAAATGTTTTTAGTGAACCTCTTAAAATGCCAGAATCTGAATGGAAAAGAGCATTTTCAGTTGATTTAGATGGAGTATGGTATGGTTGTAAGGCTGTTCTCCCTCATATGTTAAAAAAATCTAAAGGATCCATAGTAAATATTTCTTCAGTCCATGGATTTCAAATTATACCTAATTGTTTTCCATATCCTGTAGCCAAACACGGTGTCATAGGTTTGACAAGAGCTCTAGCGGTTGATTATGCGGCTAAAGGTATCAAAATAAATTGCATTTCACCAGGTTATACTGATACCCCAATATTAGAGAGATTTTTCAATACCAAACCAGATCCAATTAAGGCAAGAAAGGAAGCTGAATATAGGCAACCAATTAGAAGAATGGGAACAACTAATGAAATAGCGAATGCTATTTTATTTATGTCATCAGATGAATGCAATTTTATGATTGGGGCTAACATTATAGTTGATGGAGGCATTACTCTAAAAATTCATGAGAACGATGACACTGGAGCAGATTAATTTGTGAAAGTTGAAAATATTCAACTCTATTATCTTTCAATGCCGGAAATTTTAGATGAAGCAGATGGAAGCCAAGATGCATTAGTTGTAAAAGTTGAAGCAGGTGGTATTGAAGGTTGGGGTGAATGTGAAGCATCACCTTTGACATCAATTGCAAATTTTATTTGTCCAAAATCTCATTCTGCGGCTAATCCAATAAAAGATTCTGTAATTAATGAAAATATAAATGATTTAAATGATATAAAAAAAATCATAAATAAAGTTAAAAATAAATCATTAATGATAGCTCAAACTCCACACACCTTTTCAGGTATTGAAGTTGCATTACTTGATCTTTTAGCAAAAAAAGAAAGTTGCCCAATATACTCTTTGTTGGGTATGAATAAAACTAATCCTAAAACTGCATATGCTTCAGTATTATTTGGTAAAACGCCCCAAGAAACCTATGATATTGCTAAAAATCTAAAAAAAAAGAATTTTAAAGCTATAAAATTTGGTTGGGAAAATTTTGGATTAAATTTAAAAAGTGATGAAGAACATCTTATCGCAGCAAGAGATGCTATGGAAAATGATTTAGAGTTAATGATTGATGTTGGAGCTATATGGGGAACAAATATAGAAGAAGCTGAAAAAAGATTAAAAATATTTCAAAATGCTAAAATTACTTGGTTAGAAGAACCTTTTTATTCTGATGCATTTTATGAATATAGTAAACTTTATAATCAAACTAAGTTACCTCTAGCTGGTGGTGAGTCTTGTCATTCAATTGAATCTGCAAAGAACATGATAAGATTTGGCAAGGTTAAATTTATACAAATTGATGCTGGAATTGCAGGTGGAATTTTATCAGGAAAAGAGATATGTGATTTTGCTGAAGATAATGAAGTTCAATATGTAAATCATACATTTACTTCACATTTGCAACTATCTTCATCATTACAGCCCTATGCCAGTTCAAAAAAAAGTAAATTTTCTGAATTTCCTCAACAATTAAAATCATTAGCATGGGATTTGACTGAAAACCATATTTCTATGGACAACAATGGTTGTATAGATATTCCACCTGGTCTTGGTCATGGAATGAAAATTAATCAAAATGCTTTAGAAGAATATAATGTTGATGTAGAAATATTTGTAAATAAACAAAAAATTTTTTAAGAATGAAAATAATAGATATCAAAACTACAATAGTAAATGCAGAAATGCGTAATTGGGTTTTTGTTAAAATTATTACTGATAAAGATATATATGGTTGGGGTGAAGCAACTGTTGAATGGAAAACTAGAGCTGTAGCAGGAGCAATTGAAGATCTAAAACCTCTATTGATTGGGAAAGATCCAAGAAATATTATCCAAAACTATCAAATTATGACTAAGCACGGATTTTGGAAATTAGGTGTAATAGGAATGTCAGCAATAAGTGGCATCGAACATGCTCTTTGGGATATTCTTGGTAAAAGTTTAAATACTCCTGTTTGGCAATTACTTGGTGGCAAGGTACGTGAAAAAATAAAAATTTATACTCATCTTGGAATGGGTGATATGAATGCAGTATATAGAGATACAATGGAAAAAAATAAATTAAATGAACACGCTTTAGCTTTAATAGAAAAAGGATACAAAGCTTTTAAGGTTGTATTCATTCCCTTTACTCATTTCACAAATCCTGCAAAAAATTTACAAAAAGTAAATGAACTTATGTCTAGCTTACGTGAAGCAGTTGGTGAAGAAATAGAAATCATGATCGATTTTCATGGAAGATGTGGATCAGGAATTTCTGCGATTCAATTTATAAAAGAGCTTGAAATGTATAAACCCCTTTTTGTTGAAGAACCTATTCTGCCAGGAGATAATAAAACATTACTTCAAATTAAAAATTCTATTAGTTGTCCACTAGCAACAGGTGAAAGATTGATAGGTCATCAGGAATTTGAGGAGATTATAGCAAACCGTATTGTAGATATTATTCAACCAGATTTAAATCATTGTGGGGGATTGTTGGTAGCCAAGAATATTGCTGCAACTGCATCCTCAGCAAATATAGGTGTTGCACCACATAATCCGAATGGACCAATTGCAGGAGCAGCTGCATTACATTTTGCAACATCAACAACAAATCATATTATTCAAGAAGTTATGGATAAATCAGTTCCATGGTATGATGACGTTATATCGTTAACACCTATCGAAAGAATTAATGATCATTGGTTAATACCAAGCAAACCAGGATTGGGAATAGAGGTTAATGAAAAAGAAGCTAAAAAATATCCGTTTAAACAAGAAATAATGCCAACAACAGATGCTTATTTAGACGATGGTACTGTAGTTGATTGGTGATAAATACAAAAAAAATAAAAGGAATATTTCCAATTCTATATACTTTTTTTAATAAAGATAGTTCAATTGATTATGAAATGATGAAAGAACAAATTTCATTAATATTTAAACAAGGATCAAATGGTATTGCCGCTCTAGGATTAGCAACAGAAGTAAATAAATTATCATTAAAAGAAAAAATAAATATAATTGAATTAGTTTCAGAAGAAACTCCAAAAAATATTCCCAAAGCAATAACTATACAGGCAAATAATTATAATGATTATTTGAACCTAATTAAGATTTCAAAGTCTAACGATGTTGATTGGATAATATTGCAACCAATTATAAAAAAAAATACAACAGATGAAAGTTGTTATAATTTTTTTAGAAATTTAATGCCTTTCACCGAAGGGACTCTAACAGGAATTCAAAATGCAAAAGAATATATTGGAGTTGGTTTATCTACTGATAATATTTTAAAATTATACAAGGATTTTGAAAACTTTAGAGCTATTAAAGGTGAAGCCTCCTCAGTTTTTATGCAAAAACAAATTGAAAATTTTCCAAAAAATCTTGTAGTGTTTAATGGCAGAGGAGGACAAGAAATAATTGATAATTTTAAAATTGGATGTAAAGGAATAGTGCCATGTTTAGATGGGGCAGACAAATTAATAAAAATTTATAAATATTTTAAAGAAAAAAAACTTACTTATGCTGAAAGAGAGTATAAAAATATACTTCCAAATATATTATTTATAATGCAATCAATTGACTCTTTGATATGTTACGGTAAGAGAATATGTGCATTTAGAATGGGAGTAAAAAATGTTTACGATAGAAAACCTTTTCTTAAACCAACAGATTTTGGAATTAAGAAATCCAAAAATATTGCAAAATCTCTAGGATATTTTTAATGACAAAAAAAAATAAATTTAGATCATCAGAGTGGTATAATTCGAAGAGTCACAAAAGAGATACTTTCGTTCACAGAGGTTGGATGAGAAATCAAGGACATCCAAATCATTTATTTGATGGTAGACCAGTAATAGGTATTTGTAATACTTGGTCTGAACTTACACCATGTAATGGACATTTTAGAGAAATAGCTGAGTCTGTAAAAAAAGGAGTTTATGAAGCAGGTGGTTTTCCATTAGAGTTTCCAGTTTTTTCAGCTAGTGAATCTAATCTAAGACCAACGGCAATGTTGTTTAGAAATCTTGCAAGTATGGACGTTGAGGAAGCCATAAGAGGAAATCCTATTGATGGAGTAGTGTTACTTATGGGATGTGATAAAACTACACCATCACTTTTAATGGGAGCGGCAAGCGTAGATTTGCCTACTATTGGAGTATCAGGTGGCCCAATGTTAAATGGTCATCATAGAGGAGAAACAATTGGTTCTGGTACAGGAGTTTGGCGGTTAGACGCGGACTTAAGCGCAGGAAAAATTACTGAAGAGGATTTTATTGAAGCGGAAATTTCTATGAGTCGGTCTAAAGGAAATTGTATGACAATGGGCACAGCTTCAACAATGGGCAGTATGGTAGAAGCTCTTGGAATGTCATTACCAAATAATGCCGCAATACCTGCAGTTGATGCAAGAAGATACTCACTTGCTTATATGTCAGGAAAAAGAGTTGTTGATATGGTGAAAGAAAACTTAGTTATGTCTAAAATTGTAAATAAACAATCATTTGAAAATGCAATTAAAGTTAATGGAGCTATTGGCGGATCTACAAATGCAGTAATTCATTTAGCTGCAATTGCGGGTAGGTTAGAAATAGATTTAAAATTAAGCGATTGGGAAAAATGTGGTAAAGATATCCCAACTTTAGTGAACTTACAACCTTCAGGAAAATACTTAATGGAAGATTTTTATTATGCAGGGGGTGTTCCTGTTGTAATTAAGAGATTATTAGAAAAAAATTTATTAAACAGCAAGTCTTTAACTGTTAACGGTAAAACAATTTCTGAAAATAATAAAAATGCTAGATGTTGGAATAATGAAGTAATAAAAAAATTTGATGAACCACTTGTAAACGATGGTGGAATAAAAATTTTAAGAGGTAATATTGCTCCAGATGGTGCAATTATAAAACCATCTGCAGCTACTTCTACACTTATGAAACATAAAGGAAAGGCTGTTGTATTTGAGAGCGTTGAAGATTTTCATGAAAAAATTGATGATCCTAATTTAGAAGTAGATGAAAATTCAATATTAGTGTTAAAGAATTGTGGCCCAAAAGGTTATCCTGGTATGGCAGAAGTAGGAAATATGAGATTACCTCAGAAACTGCTAAAAAAAGGTATCAAAGATATGATTAGAATATCAGATGCTAGAATGAGTGGTACTGCTTATGGTACTGTAATACTTCATACCGCACCTGAAGCAGCAATTAAAGGACCTTTGGCTGCTGTTCAAAATAATGATTTGATAGAGATTGATGTTGAAAAAGGCACAATGAATGTTCTTCTTGATGATATAACAATTAAAAGTAGACTTGAGAACTATAAGCCTGTTCTTCCTGAAATAAAAAGTGGTTATCAAAAAATGTATATTGATCATGTAACCCAAGCAGATACTGGTGCTGATTTAGATTTTTTAGTAGGTAAACGTGGTTCAGAAGTAAAAAGACATAGTCATTAATTAAAAAATTGTGTCAAATAAATTTATACCCTTAAAAGCTAATGAGTTAATTTCTAAAATTGATAAAATTCCTAGAATAGATTTAGCTATTCTTCCTACACCATTAGAATATCTTCCAAATATGTCCAAAGAACTTAATATTAATTTATATATTAAAAGAGATGATTGTACAGGATTAGCATTTGGAGGAAACAAGACTAGGCATTTAGAATTTATTATGGCTAAAACTTTATCAAAAGAATATGATTGTGTTTTAACTGGTGCGTCGTCTCAATCAAACTGGTGCCGACAAATGACCGCTGCTGCTAATAAATTAAATTTAGATATTTTTTTAGTTTTGATGCATGGAGTTAAGGGTAAACTAATGCAAGGAAATTTTTTAATATATAATATTTTAGGAGCAAATGTAGATGTTGTTGAAGGGGAAAATTTGGAAGAAATACCTAAACATTTAAATATAAAATATAATGAATTAATTAAACAAGGCAGAAAACCTCTTTTAATATATGGAGGTTTTGGAAAAGAAGATACTGTTCTTGCAGGAATTAGTTATGCCAAAGCAATGACAGAAATTGATTTACAAATGAAAAAAAATAATTTCATGGCAGATCACTTATTCGTAACAGCAGCAAATATGACTCAAGCAGGATGCGAATTAGGAGCCAGAATATTAAATTGGCCAACTCGTATTCAGGGAATTTCCCCAGTATACTGGAAAATGAATATTAGAAAAGATATTGCAAGAATTTGTAATGACGGTGCTAAAATGCTTAATCTTAATTTAGATTTTACATATGATATGATAAATCATGATAATAATTATGTAGGTGAAAAATATGGAGCTGTTACAGATGAAGGAATTTCAGCAATGAAACTTTTAGCAAAAAAAGAAGGTATAATTTTAGATCCTGTTTATACTTCAAAAGGATTTTCAGCTCTTATAGACTATGTAAAAAAAGGAAAAATCAAGAGTGGTGAAAATGTTATTTTCATGTTTACTGGGGGAAGTCCCGCTATTTTTGCTTACAATGAAGAAATATCAAGAAACTAATTTGTAAAAGATGAACCAAATCGATTTAAATAATAAAGTTGCAATTGTTACTGGAGGAGCTCAAGGTTTCGGCCATTCTTTAGTTGATAGATTTTCAAAATCTGGAGCAAAAGTAATTATATGGGATATAGATGAGAAAGTTCTAAACAGTATAGATCTTAAAAACAACATAAGTTATGAAATAGTTGATGTTACTTCCTATGAAAGTATTCAAAAAGCAACTAATAATACTATTAAAAAATATAATAAAATTGACATATTAGTTAATAATGCTGGTATAGCTGGACCAAGTTTCAAAACATGGGAATATCCAATTGATGATTGGCAAAGAGTCATTGATATTGATTTAACTGGATTATTTTATTGTTGTAAATCTATTGTTCCGCATATGATAAATAAAAATTATGGAAGAATCGTTAACATTTCTTCAATTGCTGGTAAGGAGGGAAATCCGAACGCAATGCCTTACAGTGCAGCAAAAGCTGGGGTAATAGCTTTAACAAAATCATTAGGTAAAGAGCTTGCTGATAAAAATATTTCAGTTAATTGTGTTACACCAGCCGCAGCAAAAACAAGAATATTTGATCAAATTAGTGAAGAACATATAAATTATATGCTATCTAAAATACCTAGAGGTCGATTTGTTAAATTAAATGAATTATCATCTATGGTTTCATGGTTAGTTTCAGAAGAAAATTCATTTACTACAGGTGCTGTATTTGATTTAAGTGGTGGAAGAGCAACATATTAAAGATTTTTATAATTTATCTTATTATTATAAAAAATTAATCAAAAACTTTTCCAGGGTTCATTATATTTTTTGGATCAAAGCTTTTTTTTATTAATTTCATAATAGGTATGTTATCTGGGTGTTGTTTAAGTAAATATTCTTTTTTTTGCAATCCAATTCCATGTTCTCCAGTTATGGTTCCATCTAATTGAAGTGATTTATCAATTAATTTATCACTAAATTTTCTTATATAATTATATTCATTTTCTTTTTTTGGATCATAAACAATAGTAACATGAAAATTACCATCACCAACATGACCAACCATTGGAGCTTTTAATCCATGGTTTTGAATTTCATTTTCTGCAAATTTAATACATTCAACTAAATTTGAAATTGGAACACAAACATCAGTAGCATAAACTCTGATATTATTTCCTTGCGCTTTAACAGAATAATAAACATTATGTCTTGCTTTCCATATCTTATTTCTTTCTTCAGTTGTAGTTGCCCATTTAAAATCACTTCCATTGTTATTTTTTGATATTTCTTCTACTGTTTTAATTGACTCTTTATTTGACATTACACTTCCATGAAATTCATAAAAAAGTGTAGGCATAGCTTCTAAATTTTCTAAATTTGAATATTTAATACTAATATCCATTTGATCTTTGTTAAGTAATTCTATTCTAGCAATTGATACTCCATATTGGATTATTTCTTGGGCAGTTAAAACAGCAGAGTCTAAGTTTTGAAATTGACATACAGCACTAATAATATTTTCTGGAATGGGAGATAATCTAAGATGTATTTCAGTAATAATTCCTAAAGTTCCCTCTGAACCTATAAAAAGATTAGTTAAATTATAGCCAGCAGATGTTTTTTTTGCTCTTGATCCAGTTTTAATTATATCTCCATTAGGCATAACAACAGTTAAACCTAATACAACAGTGCGCATTGTTCCATATTTTACAGCCATAGTACCAGATGCTGAACAAGCTGCCATTCCACCTATTGCTGCATTAGCTCCTGGATCAATTGGAAAAAAAACACCTCTATCTTTTAATGCTTCATTTAATTGTTCTCTTGTTACATTTGCTTGAACACGACAATCAAAATCATCTTGATTAATAGATAAAATATTATTTAAGTTTTCCAGAGAAATAGTGATTCCTTCTTTATTTCCAACTACATGGCCTTCTAATGAAGTGCCAGTTCCATAAGCAGTTATTGGTATTTTAAATTCATTACAAATTTTTAGTATTTTTGATATCTCATCATTAGAATTTGGAAATAAAACAGCCTTAGGTAAAATGGGATCATAAGCGTCTTCTCCTTTAGAATAATTATTTCTTATACTTTCAGAAAAAGATATTCTATCACTTAAAATATCTTTGAATTTATCAATTAATACTTTATCCATAAAAATAGATTATCAAAATTTTAATAGAATTAAAATAAAATAAAATAAATGAATACTACGTCAATTGAATTAGATAAAATATATGATCTTGCATTTAATGTATTAAAAAAATATGGTTGTGATGAGTTTAACGCAGAAGCTGTAGCCACAACAGTAACAAATGCTGAAAGAGACGGAAGTGTATCTCATGGTTTATTTAGAATTCCTGGATATGTTTCATCTTTAAAAAGCAAAAAAGTAAAAGGAAATTCAAAACCATCCAATATTTATCTGTCTCAAAACGCTATTCGAGTTGAGGGTGATTATGGTTTTGCACCTGTAGCGATCAAAGTTGGTATTCCAGCCTTGATTGAGACAACAAAAAAACATGGTGTTGGAGTCTTAACTATTACCAATACTCACCATTTTGCTGCTTTATGGCATGAAACTGAAGCTTTAGCTGAGAACAACTTGATTGGTATTGCTTGTACTGCTTATAAACCAAGTGTTGCTCCTTCAGGGGCAAAAAAACCTCTATTTGGAACAAATCCAATTTCATTTGCTTGGCCTCGTAAAAATAAAACACCTGTAGTTTATGATATGGCAACATCTACAATGGCGATGGGAGAAGTACAAGTTGCAGCAAGAGATGGTCATAAAGTTCCTTTTGGAACTGGGTTGAACAAAGATGGAGAAAAAACAGATGATCCATCACAAATAGCAAACGGAGGTGTACTACTAACTTTTGGTGATTATAAAGGCTCAGCAATAGCTATGATGATTGAACTTTTATCTGCAGGACTCGTAGGAGATTTATTTAGTTTTGAAGCAAAAAATGAAGATAATAATGATGGAGGACCAGCTAGAGGTGGGGAATTTATTCTTTCTTTATCGCCTGATTTAATTGCTGGTAATAATTGGAATGAACATGCTGAAAAGTTTTTTACTGAAATGAAATTACTTGATGGAGTAAGACTTCCTGGTGAAAGAAGGCACAACAATCGATTAAATAAAGGCCCTAGGCTAATAAATTCTGAATTAATAGATAAAATAAAGTCTTTGTAATTATTAAATGGAAAATATTTCAGCTTTATTTAAACATTATATAGACTCGCAAAAATATCAAGGAATTGAATGGATAATACAAAAAAATGAAAAAAAATATTTTGGGTCTCTAGGTTATTTAAATATAGAAAATAAAATCAAATTAACAGAAAATACAATATATAGAATTTGGTCAATGACAAAGCCAATTATTTCTATTGTTATTTTACAAATGGTTGAGGAAAAAGTATTAAAATTTAATGATCCTATCAATCTATTTCTACCAATCTTTAACAATCTGAGAGTGTTAAATGAAAATTCAAATTCAATTACTGATATTAAGCAACTTAAAAAAATGCCCACTATCAAAGATTTACTTCTTCACACAGCTGGATTCTCATATAATTTTTTAGGAGATATAATTGCTGAAGAGTATCACAAAGCTGAACTGTTTTATTCAGAGGATACAACTTTAGAACAGGAAATCAATACTCTTGCAAATATACCACTTTTATATGAACCTGGCTCAAGGTGGGTTTATAGTGTATCAGTAGATGTTTTAGCAAGAATAATAGAAGTTGTTTCTGGCACATCTTTGGAAGTTCAATTAAAAAAAAGAATATTTGAACCTCTTGAAATGAATAACACTAGTTTTTCATTAAGCAAAAAAAATCAAAACAAATTAATGACTTCTTATCATTATGATAATTCAAAAAAAAAATTAATAAAACCAGATGTAAATAGAAGGTACATTTCTAATTATGGATATCCAATAAATAATGTAAATTTTGCTAGAGGTGGAATAGGTTTGTATTCCACAGCTAAAGATTATTTAATTTTTGCAAATATGCTTCAAACTGGTTGCTCTATTGATAAAAAAATAATCATATCTTCAAATTTATTAAATGAAGCATGTCAAAACCAAGTTTCTTCTTTATTTTTACCTTTTGAAATCAGAAATTTTGATATTAAGAAATTAGAAGAAAATTTATTTGAGTCATATGGTTGGGGATATGGTTTTAGAGTTCTTTTGAATGGAAAAAAATATGGTAATGAAGGTGAATTTGGTTGGGGAGGAGCGGCGTCAACCTTTTTTTTAATAGATCGTAAAAAATGCATTAGTGCAGTTCTTATGACACAGGTCTTTCAAGGAGACCAAAATCTTCAAAAAGACTTTTATAATTTTATATATTCACATTTATAATATTGTTAAATTGAAACTATCATCTACATATCTAGGTATCTTTTTTGCTGTTTTAGCATATTTTTCTTTTAGTATTTTGGATACAATACAAAAAACCACAGTTATTTATCATTCAATATTTCAAATTTTATTTTTAAAATATATTTTTACGTTCATATTATCTTACTTTGAGTCATTAAGAAAAAAAAACAATTTATTTTATAAAACAAAAAATTTTAAACTACAAATTATAAGAAGTATACTTTCTATAATAGAGTCTGGATTTTTTGTTTTATCATTTCGTTATTTAACTCTTGCCGACGCACATAGTATTGGTTCTCTAACACCTGTTATGGTTGTAGCTTTATCTGCAGTATTTTTGAGAGAAAAAGTAAATCCAAAAACCTGGCTAGCAATATTTATTGGTTTTTTTGGAGTTCTAATTATCATGAGACCTGGTCTATCTGTATTTGATTATAAATCATTAATACCTTTAGCTGCTGCATTTTTTTTAAGTTTATATCAAATTATTACTAGAAAAGTATCGACTTATGACGCATCTGAAACATCATTATTTTATACCTCAATTATTGGTATTTTCATAATGTCATTGCTAATTCCTTTTTTTTGGATTCCAATGCATTCAATCTCATATTTATTATTTTTAGGAGTTGGTACTTTTTTTTCACTTGGTATATATTTTCAAATTATTGCTTTGAGTTACACTAAAGCCAGTTTGGTACAACCATTCCATTATACTTTAATCTTATGGGCAATAATTTTTGGATATATTTTTTACAGTGATATACCAGATATATTTACTATAGTTGGAGCAATTACAATTACTATATCAGGTATTTATGTTTTAAGTGTTCAAAAATCTAAATAAAACTGATTGTTATTTATTACTTTTCAAATAAAAATAGGATATGTTTATAGGAATTGATCTTGGAACTTCTTCAGTCAAAGTTATTTTAGTGGATTATGATCAAAATATTATTGCAAAATCAAGTTCGAATCTTAATATTCTAAATCCTAAAGATGGATTTAATGAACAAAATCCAGATGAATGGATAAATGCAACGATAAAATGTTTTGAAAATATAAAATTTTCTAAACCAAAAGAATTCACTGAAACAATAGCTATAGGTATATCAGGTCAAATGCATGGTGCCACGCTACTCGATAATAAAGGAAAAGTAATTAGACCTTGCATTCTTTGGAATGATACTCGCTCTTTCAAAGAATGTATAGAATTTGAAAATCAAAATTTTGATGTGCAATCTATTTCAGGTAATATTACAATGCCGGGTTTTACTGCTCCAAAAATTAATTGGATAAAAAAATATGAATATGATAATTTTAAAAAAATATCAAAGGTATTGCTCCCTAAGGATTATTTAAGATTTTATCTCACTGGAGAATATTTTTCAGAAATGTCGGATGCTTCAGGCACTTTATGGTTAAATATTAAGGAACGAAAATGGTCAGAAAAACTTTTATCATGTTCTTTTTTAGAAGAAAAAAACATGCCTAAACTTGTAGAGGGAAATCAAGAAACTGGTATTTTAAATAAAAACCTTAAAAATACATTTAATTTTAATAATAATGTAATAGTTGTTGGAGGAGCTGGAGATAATGCAGCATCAGCAGCTGGTATGGGTATTACTGAACAAAATCAATCATTTATATCACTGGGCACTTCAGGGGTATTTTTTACACCAACTAAAAAATTTCTGAGTAATACAGGTGATGCAGTTCACTCTTTTTGTCATTGTCTTCCTAACAAATGGCATTTAATGTCAGTAATGTTAAGCGCCAGTAACTGCTTAGACTGGATATGCTCAATAACTAAAACATCTATTAATGATTCACTTAAAAATTTAGAAAAATTTTATCAAGATAATAATTCAATATTAAACTCCCCCCTTTTTTTACCTTATTTAGCAGGTGAAAGAACTCCTCATAATGACCCGTATATTAGGGGTTCATTTCACTCTATTAGAACAACAACTAACTCAACTAATTTACAATACGCAGTAATTGAAGGCATTAGTTTTGGTATTCTTGATGGTGTAAATTCTATTTTAAAAATAAATGAAAATTTTAATGAAATATTTGTAGTTGGTGGAGGATCAAGAAGCAAATTTTGGATAGAATTACTTTCATCAATTCTAAATAAAAATATTAAAGTAACTGATCAAAGTGAATATAGTGCGGCAATGGGAGTTGCAAGGTTAGCCATGTATGCAGATAAAAATATTGAAGATAAAGAAAGTATTATCAAACCAATTCAAGTGAATAATGAATTTCTGCCAAATAAAGAAAAAATAAGTATTTTGATTAAAAGATATGAAATTTGGAAAGATCTTTATTCTGAAAATAAAAAAATTGCACCTAAACTTTTAAATTAATTATCTAAGAGACGCTTCTATTTTGCCTCCATCAATTGTCAAAACACAGGCTGTAGTTTTTTTTGACATAGCTAGAAAATAAAAAGCATCGGCTACATCATCTGGCTCTACTTCTATATTTAGTAAATTTCCTTTCATATAATTCTGTTTTGAAATTCCTCGTGATTTTGCCCTTAATTTAATCATTCTATCATCAAGTAAACCAGTTTTGATTCTATCTGCATTAATACCATTAAATCTAATTCCAAAACTTCCAAATTCAACGGCATATTGTTTCATTAAATAAAGTAGTGTGGCCTTAGACATACCATAAGCGCCAAAATTTGGAGCGGGATTGACAGCTTGTTTTGAAATATTAAATAGAACTGTGCCCCCAATATCTTGATTTTTTAATATATTAACTCCATATTTAACAAAGTTATGATGCCCAAATAAATTTACATCAAAGCTTTTATCAAGATCTTTCTTTGAAAGTTTAGCAAGTGAAGAGTGAATTGCTAATCCTGCATTAGAAATTAATATGTCAATTCCACCATATTTTGCTATAATTTTATCAAACGTTGATTTAATTTGATCAAAATTTGTTATATCACATTTAAAATAACTCATTCCTTGCATATTAAGTTTAATATCTTTTTCATTTTTAATGTCTATCAATACAATCTCTGAACCTTCATTTAAAAATTTTTTAGCAGTTGCATAGCCAAGTACGCCAACTCCTCCAGTTATAACGGTCACATGTCCTCTTAAATTTTTGTTATTTTCTTTTAATTTTGCTAATTCTAGTGGCCAATACTCCATTTTAAAAACTTCTTTAGGTGGTATCGTTTTAAATCGGCCATATTTTATTGAATCCAAAAATACTTTTAATGCAGTTGTTCCTATATCCATTGCAATTTTTGTGTCTTTATAAGTTGTACCAACTGAAAACATACCTAATCCCTTAACTAAAATGATTTTAGGATTCGGATCAAACATATTAGCATTTTTATTAATATGTTTATATTTATTAAAATATTTAATATAATTTTCTTTAAAAATATTAATTTTTTTTATTAATAAACTTTCTATTTTATTTTTTGATACTTTTGAAAAATCTAAAATTAATGGAAAGGATTTTATCCTAATCACATGATCTGGAGTAACAGGGCCTATATTATTAAAATTATTTAAATTAGGGTGAGAAAATAATTCATCTAAAAATATAGGATTATTAAATAATAATATTTTTTTATGTAATATACCATCTTTACAATCATTAATATTTTTTCTTATTAAAATTGATAAATCATTAGATGAAATTTTCTTTTCTTTATATTTAATTATTTTAAATTTTTTTGAATTCTTTTTTAATTCTTTTTCTGCCAAATTAATAAATTTAATCATTCTTTCATAACTTTGTTTTGCTGTATTACCAAAAGTAAATATTCCATGATTTAGTAAAATAAGTCCTTCACAATTAGGATATTTTGAATAAATAGAATGAGATAATTTAGCTAATTCATAGCCAGGCATGATATATGGAACTATAGCTAACTTATTTGCAAAAACTCTCTTACATATTTTTATTGGGTTTGATTGATTGATTAAGCTTAGAATAGCATTTGAATGACTATGATCAACGAATTTATGAGGTAAAAATGCATGCAAAAGTGTTTCAACAGATGGACTTGGAAAATTAGTATTTACCATATATTTTTTTTGAAAATTTATCATTTCAAAGTCGTTAATTTTTTTTAAATCTTTAAGTTTTAATAAATTAGTCAGCTCTAATGCTGGAAAACCTTTTTCATCAATATATTTCATATCAATACCGCTACCCTTTACAAATAAAATTTTTTCCATTTTATTTTGTAATTTAATTTCTGCTTTTAAAGATGTATTTCCGCCACCATGTAAAACAATTTCAGAATCATTACCCAGTAATCTAGATGTATAAATTCTTTCAGCTAAATTTCTCTTAACACCTTTAGTTTTTAATTTTTTAATAAATTTTTCAAGTTCTTTTTTTTTATATTTTGACTTCATTTTTTAATTATGTATTTTTAATTATTATTAAATAAATTCTTCTAACATGTTACTGTCTCCAGCGAAATCCAATATTGTATAACGATCTCTTATAAATCTTCCATATTTTATTGCATCTTTGTACAAATTTATATCAATGTTACCTTCTTTGGGTAATCTTAGGGACCCACAATTTCCAAGACTATCCCATAATTTATTGTAAGGTAACATTACTTTTTTAATTTTAATTTTTATGTCTTCCCAATTTTCTTCTAAAAAATTATTTATAATAATTGTTTTTTTTTCATCTAAAGCCTTCTTCTTTATTTGATTTTTAATTTTTTGGTAAATTAAATTACCATAAATTTCAATTAATTTCTTTTCAGGAATTATTGTGGGGTATAGTTTTGGAGGGCTATTTAAATTAAAAATTTTATTTTGAATTTTTGAAATTGTAACACTCGCAATCCCTACCTGCTCACCATGGGATGTATTAGAATGTTTTTCTTTAGAACACATATCAAGAAAATGTGAAATATTGTGTTCAGCCATACTTCCTAAATGTGATGTTCCAGTAATCATCGTACCAATTCCCATTAATACAGTTAATTTTATTAATAAGCTTAAAGCATTAACTTCCCCATTTTTAATATCTGTAGCTCTGTTTATAGCTTGTTCTTCATATAAATTTAAAAGATAATATGGAGTTTCATCATAAAAAGTTTTGAAAAGTATATTTGAAAATAACCAATCTACTTGTGAAGTTGTTCTACAAATCACATCTGCAAAACCTGCAGATATTAATCTTTTAGGGCAATTTGAAATTACTGAAAGATCAAAAAAAACACCTTTAGGTGGAATAGCTGATATAGATTTTTTTTCACCATCAAAAGATATTGATGCATTAAAAGAAGTATACGCATTCATAGGTGAAGTTGCAAATACAGAATATTCTTTTTTTTCTAAAAAACTGACATATTTAACGCTATCACAAATTGTTCCTGATCCAATCGCAATTAATGCAGAATAATCTTTACTGGCATTTTGAATTTCTTCTATGTTTTTACTATCACTTGATGGATTTTTCCAAATGTATTCACTAACATCTAATTTACCTTTTAGATTCTGATAAATATTACTTCCTAAAATATCATGAGTATTTAAGTCGGAAATAATTAAAATTTTTTTATTTTTATGAACTTTGTTTATGAGATCAAATTCTAAGCCATTAGTGCTTTCTAAAATTTCTATTTTTTTTATTGGAATAGAAATATTTTTCTTTGTTGTCGGATTTACCCAATTACCACTGGTCAATTCATCCACTATACCATTATGATTAATATCCATATTCTTAATTTAATAAAAATTTATAAGTAATATATAGTTTAAATCTTTTCTTTTATTCTTTAAACAAAAAAATATTAGATTTTATTTTTACATTATCTTTTAAGATTGCAGTATTATCCCAAGGTGCAGTACCAATGTTAAAATCCGTTCTAGAGATTTCCATAATTCCAGTGACTTGGACTAATTCATCAGCAAGCCTATTCAACTTAATTTCTAAAGGAATGTTTTTACTAATATTTTTAATAGTTAATTCAACATCAATATAAAAAATTGTTTGTTCTTTATATTTGAATTTTCTTGTATCAATAATTGCTAAGGGGTATTTTTCTGAGTCAAAAAAAATATTACTTAATACTAAATCACGATATTTTATATAATTTATTTCTAAACTATTTAAATCTACTGAAAATACAGCTTTATTACTTTCTTGATTATCAAAATCTATTTCAACAAAACCATCTATATTTTTAAATTTACCTTTTACATCAGTTGTTAAAAAAACAGGTAATAGAAATTCAACAGAAGAAATATTTTCATCAATTTTCCATTTTTCTTTAGCAGATATATTAGACTGAAAAGATAATGATATTAAAGTAAAAAAAAAAAATTTTTTAACTATTTTCTTCAATATATTTTCTTGCCAGATAGTCTGCTTTTTCATTATATTCATTGTTTGCGTGACCTTTAACCCAATTCCATTTAATATTATGTTTGTTAATTCCATTATTTAAATCAATCCATAAATCTTTGTTTTTCACAGGCTTTTTATTTGATGTTTTCCATCCATTTTTTTTCCATTTGTGTATCCATGTTTCAATACCATCTTTAAGGTATTTGCTGTCAGTAAATATTTCAATATCATTTTTTTCTTTAAAATATAAAATTGATTTAATAGCTGCTGTTAATTCCATACGATTATTTGTAGTTTCTTGTTCTCCTCCATTTAAAAAAATAGGTTTTTTAGAAGTTTGCAAAATAACAACACCCCAACCTCCAATTCCTGGATTGCCAGAGCAAGCACCGTCAGTATAAATTGTTATCATTATTAAAATACTTTATTATTTTGATGCCATCTTAATATATTTAAGTATTGATATGGATCTTTTTTTACAACAATAGCTTCATTTGGATGAAAAATATAATCATGTAATCTTGTAACCAAAATTCTAATAGCAGCTAATCTTAAAACTAAATTAAATGAATTTTTTTCAGCATTCTCAAATTTTCTAGTTAAATTATACCCTTCAATAATAGAATTAAAGAATTCGTTATTAAAAAATTCTCCATTACTTTCAAAACACCAATCATTTATTACAATACTAATATCATATATAAAGAAATGATAACACGAAAAGTAAAAATCAATTACACCAACAATTTTTTCTTTATCAAAAAAAATATTGTCTTTAAATAAATCAGCATGAATAATTCCAGAAGGTAGATTTTGTGGCCATGATTTTTCTAAAAATTCAATTTCATTTTCTACAACATTGTATATTTCATTAAATTCTGTATTTTTTAAAATTTGGCATTTAATAAAAATTTTTTTTAATTCTTTAATATTTAGGCTATTTTCTCTTTTTTTCATAAAATTTTTAGATAGATCATGTAAGTTGCCAATCATTTTTCCAACTTCATAACATTCATTTTTATTTGGCAATTCAACTTTTTTACCATCAATAAATGAAATAATCACTGCCTTCTTGTCTTTAATAGAATTTATGATTTCTTCATTTTTATTTTTTATTGGTTGTGGACATTTAAAATTATGGTTATTTAAATATAATTTTAAATCCATAAAAAATGGTAAATCTTTTTCATTCACTCTTTTTTCAAATATAGTTAATATATAAGGCTTTCCATTACAGATTATTTTATAATTAGTATTTTCTATACCCTCAATAATTTCAAAATATTCATTTAATTTTCCAATATTGTATGTATCAACAAACTCCGCAATTTGTATTTGATCTAGTTTAGTAAAGACCGCCATAAATCAATTCTTTAGTGTTTGAGGAACTTTGAAATAAATGTTCTCTTTGTCATAATGAGCTTCATTAATTTTTAATTTAAAATTATTTTTTAATTTATCTAATAGTTTTTTAACTAGTATTTCAGGCGAAGAAGCACTTGCAGTAATACCAATATTTTGAGTATTTTCAAAAATATTAAGATTTAAGGATTCTACATCTTCAACTAAAATCGCTTTTTTAGAACCGTAATTTTTAGCTACCTCAACTAATCTTAATGAATTAGAAGAATTACTTGCTCCAATAACTAGAAAGTAATCACAATTGCCAGCTATTTTCTTTACAGCTTCCTGTCTATTTGTAGTAGCATAACAAATATCATTTTTTTTTGGTTCTATTACATTTTTAAAATAATTCTTAATTTCTTTAACAATATCTTTAGTATCATCGACAGATAAAGTTGTTTGTGTAACATATGCAATCTTTCTATTATTTTTTATTGGAAGATTTTTTACATCTTCAACTTTTTCAACTAGATATATTTCACTATTTACTTGGCCCATAGTTCCTATGACTTCAGGGTGATTTCGGTGACCGATTAATATTACAGGTAATTTTTTTTTATCAAAATTCTCTACCTCTTTATGAATTTTACTGACAAGAGGACAAGTAGCATCGTAGTAAATTAAATTAAGATCTAGAGCTTCTTCAGGCACAGATTTTGGAACACCATGAGCAGAAAATATTACTGGTCTAGTTTTATCTTTAATTTCATTTAGTTCTTCTACAAAGATGGCTCCTTCAGATTTTAAATTTTCAACAACATATTTATTATGAACAATTTCATGCCTTACATAAACAGGTTGACCATATTTTTTAAGAGCTTCTTTAACCATTTCAATAGCTCTATCAACTCCTGCACAAAAACCACGAGGTCCTGCTAGATAAATATTCAGTTTTTTACTCATTTTAAATTACATTATTGTATTCTTTGATTTTTTTATAGTAATACAATAATTGTGAAAAAAATCTTATTATTTTTTGTATTTATTTTACTGCTGGGATGCGACAGTTTACGTAATAATGACAATGAAATTGCTATAATTAATTGTCCAGAAGTATTTTTTTCATCAGAAAACAATGTTTTTGCACAAGGTGATATAGAGAGTCTAAATCTAGATAAAATCCAATATAAAGCAGCTCTTAATAATCATGGATTCCTTAATAACTGTTTTGTTGATAAAAAAAATAATAATTATTTATTAGATTTGTTAATTTTAGTAGATCCGATTAATCCCAAAGATCAGAATATAAATTTACCAATTTTTGTATTAATATATGATGAAAAAGATAGAATAATTGACAAACATTACTTTAGAATTTTTGATAGCTTAAGTTATAACGAAAATATTTCTGATTATCAATTAACTGAAGTTAAAGTGAGTCTAAAAATAGTTATTGATAAAAATAAAGAAGCAAAATTTTTTACTGTGGGGTTTGTAAAATTAAAATAATAATTTTTAATTTTTTAAAACACTATTTAGATCATTAATTGATTTGTCGATCAATTCTGATTTTTTTTCTTTAGTTAAATTATTTTGTAAAATACTAGTAGTAGCTTCAATTGCAACATTAGCAATATAATTTTTAATTGTAAGATTTGTATCTCTTAATAATTGTTCAATTTTATTTTCTGACAGAATTTTTCTTTTATCTATCTTCTCTGCTAATTTTTTTGAATATAAATCATTTAATTCAGCAATTTTTTTTTCAGAAATTACTTTTAATTCTAGTATTTCTTTTTCTACTTCAGCTTCTCTTTTTTTTAATTCACTGAGAGTTTTTTGAGCTTGATTTTTTAAATTTTCAGCTTCATCTATTTTAGATTTTATTTCGTTTATCTGTGAGTCTAAGTTAGATGTGAGTATCTTTCTAACGGGATTGAATATTACAACTATAAATAAAAAAAAAGATACAGCTACCCAAAATTGCGGATCAGAAAACATTAATTAAAACTTCCTTTAAAAGACTTAACAGCTTGCTCGATGTCATTATTTGATAACTTAAGATCAGTTATTTTAGCAACTGTAATTTTTGTTATATTTTTTATTTCATCATCGATATTTTTTATCTGATCATCTCTGTTTTTTAAGATTATTTTTTCAGAATTAGATATTTTTTCCTCTAACTCTTTATCAAGTGATAGTAATTTAGATGAAGCTTCATCCTGTAATGAAGATAATGTTTTTTTTATTTGATCATCAGTATCTTGCTTCGCTTTATTAATTTGGCTGTTAATTTTTTCCTCAATTTCTTTAGCTTCTTCTTGAAGTTTCTTTGCTAAAATTAGGTTTTCATCAATTTTATTTTGTCGTTTTTCAAGTACTATTGCTATTCTAGGAAGAGAAACTCTCCATAGAAAAATAAGAAGGAAAGAAAAAAAAACAGCTAACCAAAAAAGCTGTGAAACAAAAAATTCTGGATTTAATTGTGGCATTATTAATTATTAACTAATAAATTTATCCAAATAAAATAACCAGCGCTATAACTAATGCAAATAATGCTATTGCTTCAACTAATGCGAAGCCTAACATTGTCATAGTAAAAACTTCTCCTCTTGCTGCTGGATTTCTTCCAACTGCTTGAATAAAAGAAGAAAAGATATTGCCAATTCCAATACCAGAGCCGATAACACCTATTACGGCTAAACCCGCTCCGATAACTTTTGCTGCTTCAATTTCCATAAGTCCTCCTTATTTTAAATTAATGTAAATGGTAAGCATCGTTAATATATAAACATGTAAGTATTGCAAACACATAAGCTTGCAAAAAAGCAATTAAAATCTCCAATCCTGTTAAAGCAACAATAAACGCTAGTGGAAAC